>Ga0182742_1000312_pt1 | contig 83578 bp, 80 predicted proteins | sample eDN5th37CBELigMG_FD_128880 | JGI IMG/M metagenome (GOLD analysis project Ga0182742, IMG submission 128880) | Enriched Miracle-Growth compost microbial communities from Emeryville, California, USA - eDNA 5th pass 37_C BE-Lig MG (version 2)... ...
CGCCCTGGCCATCCTCGGCCTCTCGGTGGTGGGGCTGGGCGCCTACATCGTCGGCTTCCACCTCTTCGCCGCCACCAGCGAGCGGCAGCGCCAGGAGCGGGTGCGGGCCTGGACCGTCTGGTGGCGCGGCCTGCTCCAGTACACCCGGCGCGACCACCCCGGCCCGCTGCCGCGCGAGGCGCTCGACGCCTTCCTCGAGCTGCGGGAGTCGTTGCCGCCGGAGGAGAGCGAGCGGCTCGCCGTCCTCGGCGATCGCCACCTCATCGCCCAGCAGCTCGTGGCGCGGCTGGCGACGCGCAGCGTCCCCCGGCGCCTCGAGGCGCTGCAGGATCTCGCCCGCGCCCGCCTCGCCCCCGCGCTCCCGAGCATCGTCGCCGCGCTGCGGGATCCCGAGCCGGTGATCCGCCGCCACGCCCTGCGCGCCGCCGCGCGGACCCTCGCCCGCATTCCCCCGGAGATCCGTGCGCCGCAGGTGGAGGCCTTCGTGCGCGCGCTGCGCGAGGTGGACCTTCCCGCCTCGCTCCTCACCGAATCGATGCTCCTCCTCGACGACGCCACCGCCGAGGTGGTGGAGCCGCTCCTCGCCGACGGGGGCGTGCCGCTCCCGGTGCTGCGCGGCGCGCTGGTCGCGGCGGGGCGGCGGGAGCTCGCCTCCCTCGCGCCTTCGGTCCTCCCCTTCGTCGATCACCCGGAGGCGGAGGTGCGCGCCGCGGCCCTGCGCGCCCTCGCGGGCATGGGCGCGCTCCCCGCCGGCGCCGACGCGGCGGTGGCGGCGCGGGTCGAGGACGAGAAGCCCTTCGTCCGCGTCCACGCGGTGCGCGCCGCGGCGCTCCTCCCCGCGCCGGCCGCGCAGCGCGCGCTGTGGGCCCGCCTCGGCGACGCCTCGTGGTGGGTGCGCCTCGCGGCGGCGCAGGCGCTGGGCGGCCTCGGCGCGGAGGGCCGCGTCGCCCTGGAGAAGGCCGCGGCGGAGCATCCCGATCGCTTCGCCCGCGACATGGCCCGGCAGGCCCTCGCCGACCTGCGGTGGAGGACCGCTGCATGACGCCCGTCGCCGACCTCTTCGCGGAGCTGCTGCTCTCGGCGCAGGTCTTCGTCTTCCTCTACTTCGCCGCGATCACCACCATCACCCTCTTCGTCGGCTACTTCGGCCTGCGGACGATGCGGATCAGCGCGCGCCTCGGCTCCGCCGCGCCGCTCACCGATCTCCTCGAGCGCGACGTCCACAAGCCGGTCTCGATCCTGGTGCCCGCCTACAACGAGGCGGGATCGATCGTGGAGAGCGTGCGCTCCTTCCTCCGGCTGCGCTTCCCCGAGTTCGAGGTGATCGTCGTCTCCGACGGCTCGACCGACGGCACGGTGGAGCTGCTGACCGAGGCCTTCGCCCTGGTGGAGCAGCCGCAGATCTACCCGGAGCAGATCCGCACGCGCCCCGTGCGCCGCGTCCTCCGCTCCCTCCGCCACCCCAATCTGCTGGTGGTGGAGAAGGAGAACGGCGGCAAGGGCGACGCGCTCAACGCGGCCCTCAACCTCTCCCGCTACCCGCTCGTCTGCACCGTGGACGCGGATTCGCTGCTGGAGCCCGAGGCGCTCCTCCGCGCCGCCCGCCACTTCCTCGACGACGAGCGGGTGGTCGCCGCGGGCGGCACCATCCGCCCGCTCAACGGTGCGCTGGTCCACGACGGCCACGTCACCGAGCTCCACCTGCCGGGGCGGTGGATCGAGCGCTTCCAGATCGTCGAGTACGCCCGCGCCTTCTTCACCGGCCGGGTGGGGTGGGGGAGCCTGAACGCGCTGCCCCTCATCTCCGGCGCCTTCGGCATGTTCCGCCGCGATCGCGTCCTCGCCGCGGGCGGCTACCGCACCGACACGGTGGGCGAGGATCTCGAGCTGGTGATCCGGCTCCACCGCTGGCACCGCGACCACGGCGTCCCCTACCGGATCGTCTCGCTGCCCGACCCGATGTGCTGGACGGAGGTGCCCTCCGATCTGGCGAGCCTGCGCAGGCAGCGCAACCGCTGGCAGCGCGGCCTGTGGGAGGCGCTCTGGATCCACCGCGGCATGTTCCTGCGGCCGCGCTACGGCAGGCTGGGCACCCTGTCGCTTCCCTTCCTGTGGCTCTTCGAGGCGATCTCTCCCTTCGTGGAGATGGGCGGCTACTTCCTCCTCCCCGCCGCGCTCCTCGTCGGCGCCCTCGAGCCCACCTTCCCGATCCTCTTCCTCGTGCTGGCGATGGCCTATGGCGCGCTCATCTCGGAGATCGCGGTGGGCGTGGAGATGCTCCTCCTCAACCGCTACCCCAGGCTGCAGGAGCGGATCCTCCTCTTGCTCGCCTCGGCGCTGGAGGTGGTGGGCTACAGGCAGGTGCTGGTCTTCGAGCGGTGCCGCGCCAGCTTCCAGGTGTGGAGCAAGCGGGGCACGTGGGGATCGGCGCTGCGGCAGGGGATCCGGAGCACGCCGCCGCGGCAGGAGACGCCCGCCGCCCCGGTGGAGGCGGCGCCCCCGCGGGACGAGCGGCGCTCCGCGTGACGCGACGCGCCTGCGCGCGGGGCAGCTCCGCCGCGCGCACCGGTCGCGCGGACGAGCGCCGCGCCACGTGACGCACGGGCCCGGTGCGCGGCGCAGATCGGTTACCCCCTCCGCGGACGACCGCCGCGCCACGCGCGCCGGGCGACACCCGATCGGACCACGCCCGCCGGGGACCGTTGGGGGGCGGGCCTTCCCGCGGCGCGCCGGGGCGCTACCCTTGGTGCGACGCCCGCCCCCGGAGGCCCGCCATGCGCCCGGTCGCCCTTCTCGCGCTCCTCTTCCCCCTCTCCGCTACGGCAGAGCCCGCGGTGACCCGGCGCCTCGAGCCCGAGGCGCCGCGGGAGGAGGTGCGCAACTGGGGCAACCTGCGCGTCGGCGGCGCGCTGGGGGCGGGGGAGGGCAGGCCCGAGCTCTGCGGCGAGTTCGCGCCCCTCGCCTTCCTCGCGGTGGAGGCGTGCGGCACCGGTGCCGGGATCCTCCACGACGATCCCATCGATCAGGCGATGCACGTGCGCGCCAAGCTCCGCCTCCTCCGCTTCGCCGCGGGGGAGATCCTCCTCGAGCCCCTGGTGGGCGCGGGCCTGATCGAGCTCCAGCTCGGCGAGGACGATCCCGGCTTCCGCTTCGGCGACACCGGGCCGCGCGGCGTGGAGACCGCGGGCGTAGAGGTGATGGGCGGCCTGCGCGCCCTCTTCTCCCTGGGGGCGGGATTCGAGCTGATTGGGGAGCTCTCCGGCGGCGTGGGCTACACGCCCCACGCCCCCGAGCTGATCCGGCCGATGACGCGCACGCCCGTCTTCGGCGCTCTCACCGTCGGCGTCGGTTTCTAGCCTACGGTTTCGGCTTCGACCAGCGCCGCAGCACCTCGATCCTGCCGCCCTCCTCGCGGACCTTGCCCACGCCCGGCGCGTACCAGATCCGCTTGCCGTCCTCGCCGTCGTCGCCGAGCTTGCGCAGCCTGACCGCGAAGAAGGTCCCCGCCGGCGTGGTCACCTCCTCCGCCACCGCCTCCACCTCGTAGCTCGGCGTCCGCTGCCGCTCCGCGATCACCCGGTCGTCGCTGGCGAGCGCCTTCTCCACGTAGCTTCCGTCCAGGATCGCGCCCTCGCGGAGCGATTCCGCCGTGGCGGGGGTGCGCAGGCTGCCCGGCGAGAAGCCCCGGCGGTCCACCAGCGTCCCGTGCTGCCAGAGCTCCTCGCGGAGGCGCAGCACGCGGCCGTCCACCACCGCCAGCCACACCCGGGTGCGGTTCTTGCCGCGGACGCTCTCCACCACCGCCGCCTCGCGGCCGTCGATCACCTCGGTGGCGATCACCGCCACCTCCTTCACCTCGCGTTCGGAGCCGTCCGCCCTGCTCGTCTCGTAGCTCCAGGTGGTCCCCACCTCGAGCGGCTGGAGCGCCAGCGCCCCCGGCGCGGGATCGCCGGGACCGCCCACCTCGTACTCGATCACCTGGCAGCCCGTGGCGAGGATCGCCGCAGCCGCCACCGTCCAGAGCCGCATCACGCCGCCACCTCCCGCAACCGCTCCCAGCGGATCGCCCGCGCCTTCTCCCACGGAGCGCGCAGGGTCTCGATCACGCCCTCTGGCCCGGTCACCTCGATCACCGCCACGCCGCGGACCACGTCCAGCTCCCGCAGCCTGCTGGTGAAGCCCTCCGCCTGCAGCACCCTGGCGAACGCAGCCTCGGCGGCGCTGACGTCCTCCGCCTCCAGGGTGAGCCGCCAGCTTCCCGCCGTCTCGCCGCGACGCCGCTCCGCGAAGCGATCGAGGCCGAAGAAGACGAGGAGGAGGAAGGCCCAGCCCGCCAGCGCGACCTCGATCGCCCCCATGCCGCACGCCATCCCGAGGCCGATCAGGACGAAGAGCGAGGCCGCGTCCCGGGGATCCTTGAGCCCCGAGCGGAAGCGGATGAAGCCGCCCAGGCCCACCAGCCCGAAGGCGCGGGCGAGGCTGTCGCCGATCACCGAGGCGACCAGCGCCCCCGCCACGCACATCAGAAGCTGGGTCTGGACCATCTCGCTGCGCGGCCGCTGCCTGCGCCACGGCCGCGCCGCCACCACCGCGCCGAGGGCGAGCGCCAGGGCGAGGCGCGGCAGCATCGTCGCCGCGGTGGCGCCGATCCCCGCGGGGAGCGGGTCGACGAAGGGATTCACGCCGCCTCCCGGCGATCGCGCCCCGCCGCCAGCGCGCGCACCGCGGCGCGGAGCACGAGCACGTTGCCGCCCCAGCGCGCCACCACCTCGCGCAGGAGCCGCTCCTCCGCCTCGCCCCGCAGCGCGGGAAGGGAGAGGAGGGTGCGGCCGGGGAAGGGCGGCGCCAGCTCCTCCCGCAGCGCCTGCGCCCGGGTGCCCGCCATGCCGGCGATCGAGTCGAGCACCTCCGCCGCGCCGCTCCCCGCGCGGCGCCGCAGCTCCCACGCCGCGTCGGTGTCGAGCCCGACCATCCCCTTGAGCACCGGCCGCGGCGCCAGCTCCAGCCAGCGGCTGCGGATCCGGAACGCCTCCGGATCGATGCAGCCCTTGATCCCGCGCAGCAGCGCCGGCGGCGCCACCGGGAGCTCCCTGCGCCATTCCCACGCCCGCTCGCCGTCCAGTCCCGCGAGGGAGGCGTGGAGCGCCTCGGCGATGACGCCGACGGCGCGCGCCGACGCGCGCAGCGCCCACGCCCGGTGGCTCCCGTCGCCGACCAGGCTGACCAGCACCGCCTCGGGGGCGACGCGCCAGAGGCGCTCGCGCAGCGTCCAGGCGAACTCGTCCGTCCGGGAGATGAGGCTCCAGGCCACTTCGCGGGGATGGGTCGCCGCCAGCCGCTCCCGCAGCGCGTCCGCCTGGGCGCCCGTGCGCAGCGCCAGCGCCCGCGCCACCGAGCGTGGCGCCGCGTCCACCAGCCGCTCGAGGAGATCGATCCCGCCGTCGGCGACGCCGGTGAGCGACGCCGCCACCGCCGCGGGCGCCTTCTCCGCCAGATCCCGCCGCAGCGCGTGGGCCCCCTCGCCCGGGACGCCGCCGAGGAGCATCGCCGCGCAGACGGGATCCGCCGCCGCCCAGCTGCGCACCCGCTCGAGGAGGAGCGCCTCCAGCGCCGCGTCGTCCTCCACCGCGAGGGGCGCCGGCGGCGCGGGCGGCGAGGGGGGGAGCGTCCGCGCCGCGGGCGCCCGCACGACGTTGCGCGCCGGCGTGCGGCCCAGCCGCTCCAGCACCGCCGCGGCGATCGCGTCGGCGAGGCGGTCGAGGTCCTGCGACTCGTTGCGCACCACGAGGAAGCGATCCGGCTGCGCCGCCGCCGCCAGGTGGAGGGCGTCGCGCATCCGGTGGAGGAGCGCCGGCCCGGAGAGCCCCTTGCGCCCGGGCGCCTCGTCCTTCGCCTCCTCCAGCTTGCCCGCCCGCTTGCGCAGCCGCGCGATCTCCGGATCGACGTCCACCAGCACCACCAGGTTGGCCCATGTGCCGCCCGACGCCAGGTCGAGCACCGCCTGGGCGCGCTCGCCGGGGATGCCGCGGGCCAGCGCCATCGCCAGGTGGGAGTGGAGCGAGCGATCGGCGATCACCACCGCGCCCCGTTCCAGCGCCGGGCGCACCACCTCGGCGAGCAGCTGCGCCTCCCGCGCCGCGTTGAGGAGCAGCTCCGACTCCGGCGTGAGCGCGGCGCCGCCGCCGTCCCGCGTGAGCGCGCGGATCCGCCGCGCCAGCTCGCTGGGCAGCTCGCCCCCCGCCCGCGCGTGCACCACCTCCAGGCCGTTCTCCCGCAGCCGCTGCGCGAGGCGGTTCGAGAGCGTGGTCTTCCCGCTGCCGTCGATTCCCTCGAAGTCGATGAACATGGACCGCCTCACTCCCCCGGCCGCAGCCGCAGGAACGCCCACGCCAGCTTGGAGAAATCCGGCGCGAGGTGGGGCGCGAGCGCCTCTTCGATCCACCGCGGCGGCGAGCCGAGATGCTTGCACTCCACCACCACCGGCGCGTCGGGCGCGGGCTCCACCGCGGGAAGCTCCCCGGCGGCGAGGCGTTCGAGCCAGTCCGGCGCCACCGCTGCCGCGCCCAGCGCCCGGTCGATGGTGAAGCGGAAGGTTCCCGCCGCATCGCGGTAGATCCGCCGCTCGTAGCGCACCGTGCAGACCGGCAGCGGCGCCTGGACGAGCCTGCCGATCCCCACCAGCCGCGCCCGCGGATCGGCGCCGGCGATCACCGCGGGCAGCGCCGCCGGCGCGATCGGCACGCGGGTCTTGAGCGCCTGACCGCGCCGGTGGTGCTTCCGCTCGAGGAAGAGCGGATCGCCGGGAACGCCGTAGGAACGGATCCGGATCCGCGAGCGGGCGCCGCTGCCCTGCACCAGCCGTCTGCACAGGGGCGTGCCGGGCCCGTCGAGGTAGATGGTGGTGATCCACCGCACCGGCTCGTTGACGCAGCCGGGCGCTCCCGCCAGCCGCGTCTCGAGCGCCGCCGCCTCGAGCCGATCGAGGAGATGCTTGCTCTCGTAGCGCCGCAGCGCCAGCGGATCGACCTGCAGCCTCACAGTTGTACCCCCACCTGCAGCGCGACCTCGGTCGCCTCCCGCCCGTCGTCGCGATCCGGCGCGCGCCTCGCGCCGATCCGCGCAACGAAGCGATCGTCCAGTCCCATGCCGAGCGCGGCGGCGAAGGCGGCGGGGCGCCCCTCGATCCGATCGGTGCCGGCCGCCGGCTCAATCCAGAGCTCGTCGTCGAGGGCCATCCGCCGCGACAGGAGGAAGGCGCTTCCGCGCACGAGGACCCTGCGGCCGATGTGGCTCGCCTCCTGCCACTCCGCCAGCGCCACGAAACCCCAGGCGGCGAGGCGTGCATCGAAGCCGATGGCGTTGCCGTCGCCGCCGTCGAAGAGCGCCCGCCGCCCCAGGCTGGTGCCGAGCTCCAGGAAGGAGACGGGCGCCGCGGTGAGCCGGAGGATCCCCGTTTCCTGGGGCGCTTCCGCGCCCACGCCGGTCCCCTGGAAGAGACCGGCGCGCAGCTCGAAGAAGGCGAGGTCCCAGCGCACCGCGGCGCCGAGATCCCTGCCGCCGAAGCCGAGCTCCTCCGCCGCCTTCGCGATCTCCGGCCGCTCCGGCAGCGGGAGATCCCACGAGGATTCGAGGCGGAAGAGGCCGAAGGGTTCCTTGAAGCGGCCCACGCGGAAGCGGAGCGGCTGCGCGGCGCGCAGCTCGATCCAGGCGTCGTTGAGCACCGACGACTCGGCGAGGTCCGCCTCCACCTCCACCCGGTAGATCCGCTCGCGGAGCGCGACGCCGAGGCGCGCCTGCTGCACGCCGTAGCGGCGCGCCCACGCCTCCCGCTCGTCGGCGCCGATGCCGAGGAGGAGGCGCGCCCTGGGCTCGAGCTTCTCGAGGAGCGAGGCCGGCTGCGCGGGCGCGCCGGGTTTCGGCTCCGCGGGCGCTTCTTCCTGCGCGGCCGCGGCGCCCCGCTGCGGGGAATCGTCCGCCGCCGCTTCGCTCGCTGCCGCCGGCGACGCTCCTGCCAGAAGCAGGAACCATCCCAGGTTCGCGAGCGCCGCCCACCGCATGCCTTCCCCCCGGGCGGCACCGCCGCCCACCACAGGATGGGAGCAAGCACCGGGCCACGGAGGAGAGGGCCGGTGACGCGGCCCATCGCCTGCGCTCGCTGGTGCGGATCGGCACACGGGGGAAGGGAATTTCCGCGGATGGGTAGACGCGGCACGGCGACGAAAAGGCCGGCGCCCCGTGGAGGACGCCGGCTTCTCGTTCGCGCAGGTGCGTTGGCCGGATCAGCGGATCGTCCAACGCCCCGCCGCGTCCCGTTCGTAGACCTGCCCCGGCAGCAGCCCGCCGACGTAGAGGAGATCGCGCAGGCTCTGGGCGTCGGTGCTCGCCCACAGCGCCAGCTCGCCCAGCGGATCGAGGCGCAGCCCGAGCAGCGCGAGGTTCACCTCCATCGTCTCGCCCGGCGGGAGCATCCGCGCCGGCACGTTGGCCACCAGCGGCCGCTTGCGCAGGTTGGTGGAGAGGACCGCGGTGCCCGTCCACACCGGCGCGTCGCCCAGGTTGCCGAGCACCACCGTGCCCGACGCGGGATCCACCCGCACGAGGAGGAGGTCCCTGGGCAGCGCGCGCCGCAGCGCGATCTGCTCCCGCAGGAAGGGGATCCGGTTGGTCACGTACGTCCCCAGGTAGCGCTTCGCGTCGAGGAAGTGGGGCATGGAGATCTTGGGATCGCCGGGCATGTACGGGAGGATCAGCGCGTGGTTCGCCTCGATCCACGCGGTGATCGCCTGCTCGGTGAAGAGCTGATCCAGCGCCTGCTCCAGCCGGGCGAACAGCCGCGCCCGCAGCTCGGGGTGGAAGACGATCCGGTTGTTGAGGTTGCTCGAGAGCGGGTGCCACTTGTGGCTCCGATCGTCGTCGAGGCGCCAGAGGTACTTCTCCTCGCTCCACCGATCGAACGCCGTGTAGACCAGGGGCGGGCGCTCGAATTCGGGCGTGCCGCCCACCTTGCTGCCGGGCTGCCACTTGGTGGAGGAGTTGTTGAGATCCCAGGGCACATAGAGCGCGCGGCCGAGGAAGTTGTCGAGGAGGAGGTAGCTGCGCGAATCCTCCACCACGTCGTTGGAGATCAGCGCGTCCACCACCATGGTGCGCAGGTAGAGCTCCAGCTCGAGTCGCTCCTCGAGCACCTCGACCAGCTCCGATTCCGGCGCCGCGTTGACCGCGCAGAGGAAGGCGTCGAGCCTGCCGTTGACCTGCAGCTCGTTGGTCTTCTTCTCCATCTCCTGCTGGAACTCTTCCCGCCACAGCTTCATCTCGCAGTCCTTGCGGCCGCAGCGGTAGATGTCGGGATCCTTGTCGGGGAACTCGTGGTTGCGGACGAAGTCCTTGTCCACGCGCTCCAGATCGAGGTGGACGCCGAGGTATTGGCCGTTGACGGTGAGCCGCACGTACTTCGCCCGCGGCGCCGGGACGTGCATGGCGGCGAGAAGATCGTAGCCGAGCTTCTCCACCATCATCGTGTGGTCCTTCCACTCGGACAGCAGATTGAGCTTGCGGCGGCCGTCGAAGCGCGTCCCCTCCGGGAACTCGATCCGCCAGCTCTTCTTCGGCCAGGCGCGGGAGCTGTTGCCGCGGAAGCGGACCAGCACCTCGCGGCTCTCGCCCCGGGCGATGAAGGTGGCGGGGCGCATCTCGTCGCTGCGCGGATGGTCGTACATGTCGGCGAGGTCCAGCGGATCCATCCGCAGCTCGTACGACTCCACCTCCGTCTGGATCGGCGGCAGGCGGAAGGGCGCCTCGGGATCGGCGAGGAGCGTGCCGTTCGGCGGGCGGCGCGCGGGGCCGCCCGGCTCGCAGCCGAGGGGATCGGCGCCGATCGGAATCAGGGCGCCGCCGGTGCCTCCGGTTCCGCCCGTGCCTCCGGTTCCGCCCGTTCCGCCGGTTCCTCCCGTGCCTCCCGTGCCGCCGGTTCCGCCGCTTCCGCCCGAGCCACCGGTGCCGCCCGAACCGCCGCTGCCGCCCGCGCCGCCGGGCCCCGGTTCGAGGCCCCCGCCCGATCCGCCCGGTTCGCCGATCACGCCGTTCGGTTCGCGATCGACTGCGACGAACTCCGTGCAGCCCCACGCAAGGAGGAGCACGCCGCTTGCTGCGATCCGTCGCCAGCCCATCTCCCCCACCTCCCCCGTGCAACATGGGAGCAGGCGCCGGAGCGAACGAGTCCCCGGGCCGTGCGCTCCCGGGCGCGGCACCAGCGAGGGCGTATTCCGCGGGAATGCGGAAACCGCCTGCGGCGGGAGCCGGTCCGTTGCTGCCGCCGCCCCTTCCCGCCAGCTTGGGAGAGCGCGCCGCTCGTGGCGGCGAACGCATGAAAGGGGGCACCGCGATGGTCCTGCGCGCGTTCCTCGGGGCGATCCTGCTGGCCGCGCTCTCCGCCTGCGGGAGCGTGGTGGTACCCCCGGGCCAGGGCCCCGCCGGCGGTGCCGACGCGGGAGCGGGCGGGCAGGGGCCCTCCCTGGACGACGCCCCCGCCGAGGTGCGGCGCGGCGCCGAGCTCTTCGCCGCCCATTGCCAGGCCTGCCATGGCCCGAGCGCTGCGGGTGGCGCCGCCTACGCGGGCTCGCTCCAGGGGCGTAGCGGCATCGTCGGCCAGGTGCGCAGCGGTGGCGGCGGCATGCCCGCCTTCTCCGCCGCGCAGATCGACGAGGCGGGCGTGGCGGCGATCGAGGCGTGGCTCGCCTGGCTCGCCGCGCCCGGGAACGGCGACGGGGCCGGCCTGGGCGGCGACGTCCCTCCCTTCGTCCGCCACTGCGCCGGCTGCCACGGCGCCACCGGCGAGGGGAGCGCCCTCGCGCCGCAGATCCGCTCCCCCCACGGCGGCTACGCCACCTGGATCGTCCGCAACGGGCGGCGGAGCGCGAGCAGCCTCGGCTACCCGCAGGACATGCCCGCCTTCGGCGGCGAGCTCCTCCCCGGCGCGGAGCTCGAGGAGATCCTCACCTTCCTCCACGAGCAGCCGATGCCCGGCGACGGCGCGAGGCTCTACGCGCGCTTCTGCGGCAACTGCCACGGGCCCGACGGGCGCGGCGGCGTGGTGGGCGAGTCGGCGCGGGACGAGGCGGACGACCGCGACGACTTCCACGAGGTGATCCGTGAGGGGAAGGGCGGAAACGCCTACGGGGCGCGGCGGGACTTCATGCCCGCGCGCCTCCCCACCGAGCTGCGCGAAGGGGAGATCGAGAAGATCCGCGCCTTCCTCCGCGGCGGCCGCGTCCGCGACGACGATGACGACGACGACGCTGCGATCGCGTGCTCGGCCGCGGGGAGCGGTGGCGGAGCGGCATCCCTGGCGCTCGCGCTCGCCGCGCTGCTGCTGCGCGCCGGCGCGGTCCGGGCGAGACGGCCGAGCGGACACCGCTCCTCCGCCGCCGTGCAGGCGAGCGTGGAAAAAAGAAAACGCCGGCCCGGGAAACCGGACCGGCGCTTCAGCTGGTTGCGGGGACAGGATTTGAACCTGTGACCTTCGGGTTATGAGCCCGACGAGCTACCTGGCTGCTCCACCCCGCGACAACGTCGCTGCGAACGAGCGGCTTTCTCTCAAATCCCCCCTCGGTCGTCAACGACTTTCTCCGGGAAATCGTTCCTGCCCCAGCTCCGAGCGGGCGCGGGGCCGTGGACCACCAGCGAGAGGGCGGCGGGGACCACGTGGAAGGCGAGCGCCGCGGCCCGCAGCGGCTCGCCGTCGCAGGTGACGGTCACCTCCTCGTCCGCCTCGAAGGCGAAGTGGGGGCCGCGCATCCGCACCAGCCCGGGGTGCTCCGCGCCGACGCGCAGCGCGCGGAGGGCGCCGAGGAGCGAAGCGGGGGGCAGCGCGGGGAGGATCACCAGGTCGAGCTGCCCGTCGTCCACCAGCGCCTCGGGGGCGACCCGGCTGCCGCCTCCCACCGTCTGCCCGTTGGCCACGGCGAAGAAGAGGAGCGGCCCCTCGAAGCGCCCCACCTCCCCCTCGATTCGGGCCTCGAAGCCGCGCAGGCTCCCCAGCTTCGCCAGGCCGGTGGCCACGTAGGCGAGGGGGCCCAGCGCCGCCTTGCGCTCCGGGGAGATGCTCTCCGAGATCTCCGCCGCCACGCCCCCCGACGCGGCGTTGACGAAGGGCACGTCGCCCGCGAAGCCCACGTCGAGCGGCGCCACCTCTCCCGCCAGGGAGAGGCGCACCGCCTCCGCGGCGGAGGCGCCCGCGCCCACCGCCGCGGCGAAGTCGTTGGCGGTGCCGGCGGGCACCACCACCAGCGGCGTGGAGGCGCCCGCGTCGAGGAGCCCCGCCGCCACCTCGGAGATCGTCCCATCGCCGCCGCAGGCGGCGACGCGATCGAAGCCCGCCGCCTCCCGCGCCGCGATCCGCCGCGCCTCGCCGCGCTCGGTGGTCTGCCGCACCTCGACCCGGTGGCCCGCCTCGCGCAGCTCCGCCGCCGCGGCGAGGACCCGCTCCGTCGACGCACCGCCGCCCGCCGCCGGGTTGACCAGCAGGAGCAGGCTCGCTGGCCTGGTGCTCATCCGCCGTGCTGCTCGTGGTGGTGTTTCCGCCACCAGAGCAGATCCTCCAGCTCGGTGTCGCTCGTGCCGGGCTCCGCCGCGTGGGCGACCTCCTCGAGCAGCCCGCGCTCCCTGGCGTCGTCGAGGAGCGGGCCGTCGATCTCCTGCCCGCGCGCGTAGATCACCGCCCCCTCCTGGCTGCGCACGTCCCGCTCCAGCCTGCGCCCGAGCAGGGTGCGGGCGAGCAGCGCTTCCTCGGCGCGGCTCAGCATTCGATGGAGGAGCGACTCGGGCATGGCGCCCCAAAGATGCGGTCTGCGGCGCTGCCGTGCACGCGGCGCCGGCCGAGCGCGGCCGAAACGTACGCCGCCACCGAATCGAACCGGCCGAGCCCCTGCCCGGCAGGACCCGCGTGCTAACCTTTTTCCTTGGCTGACTGGGAGTCCAACCGCCCGGGATGCAAGCCCCGGGCACCAGCGCAGGAGCCTGGCCGCGCATGCGGAAGAACTTCGTTCTCGACACCAACGTCCTGCTTCACGATCCCCGCGCCATCTTCGGCTTTTCCGACAACGACGTCGTCATCCCCATCTACTGCATCGAGGAGATCGACAACTTCAAGCGCGACCTCTCGGAGCTGGGGCGGAACGCCCGGCAGGTGGCGCGCTATCTCGACCAGTTCCGTGCGGTGGGCAACCTGGGCGAGGGGGTGGACATCGGCGGCGGCTCCACCCTGCGCGTCCTCTTCGCCACCCGCTCGATCCCCGGCGAGCTCTCCGACGCCGCCCTGATGGACAACAAGATCATGGCGGTGGCGCTCGAGCTGCGGGAGCGCGAGAAGGACCGCGCCACCGTCTTCGTCACCAAGGACGCCAACCTGCGCATCCGCGCCGACGCCCTCGGGCTGGTGGCGGAGGACTACGACGCGGAGCGGGTGGGGCTCGACGAGGTCTACTCGGGCAAGAGCATCGCCGACGTGCCGGGCAACGTGGTCGACACCTTCTACGCCACCGGCGAGGCGGTGGTGCCCGCGCTCGACCTGGACGACAGGCCGCGCCCGCCCAACGAGTTCCTCCTCCTCCGCGACGAGAGCAATCCCGCCCACACCGCGGTGGCGAAGTGGTCGGCGGAGAAGCGGCGGGCGGTGCCCCTCATCCGCCTTCCCAAGGAGGGGATCTGGGGGATCCGTCCCCGCAACAAGGAGCAGGCCTTCGCCCTCGATCTCCTCCTCAACGACGAGGTGAAGCTGGTCACCCTGGTGGGCAAGGCGGGCACCGGCAAGACGCTCCTCGCCATCGCCGCGGGGCTCACCAAGACGATGGAGGAGGGGGTCTACCACCGGCTGCTGGTGAGCCGGCCGGTCTTTCCCCTCGGCCGCGACATCGGCTACCTGCCGGGCACGGTGGAGGAGAAGCTCAACCCCTGGATGCAGCCGATCTTCGACAACGTCGAGTTCCTCATGAACCTGAGCCGCGCCGACAAGAAGGCGGGGCGCGGCTACCACGAGCTGCTCGATCTCGGGATCCTGGCGATCGAGCCGCTCACCTACATCCGCGGCCGCTCGATCCCCAACCAGTACATCATCGTCGACGAGGCGCAGAACCTCACGCCGCACGAGGTGAAGACGATCATCACCCGCGCCGGCGACGGCACGAAGATCATCCTCACCGGCGATCCGTACCAGATTGACAATCCCTACGTGGACTCCACCAACAACGGACTGATCCACGTGGTCAATCGGTTCAAGATGGAAAAGGTCGCCGGGCACGTCACCCTGACCAAGGGCGAGCGCAGCCAGCTTGCGGAACTGGCGGCCAATCTGCTGTAAGACGCGCCCGCCCCCGGGCCCTGCCACGAGGAGGAGAAGAGATGAAGCAGATTCCCGAGAACGCGCCCCTCCTCAAGTACCCGTGCTTCTACACGTTCAAGGCGATCGGCAGGGCGGGGGGCGACTCCGAGTTCGCGAGCCACGTGCGCGGCCTCGTCTCCTCGGTCCTCGGCTACGTCTCGCCCGACTCGTGCAGCGTGCGGGAGAGCGGCAAGGGCAACTACCACAGCGTCAGCGTGCTGGTGCACCTGCAGAGCGAGGAGCAGCGCCGGGCCGTCTACGAGTCCTTCTGGAAGGACGAGCGGATCGTCTTCTACCTCTGACGCGCGGACGGCAGACGCGCGAACGCCCGGTGCCCCCGCGGGGGACCGGGCGTTTTCGCGTGCGCCGCAGGGGCGTCAGTTGAGCGCGTTGAAGTCGACCAGCTCGATCTGCCGCGGCGCCAGGCCGAAGCGGATCTCGTCGCGGTAGCCCTCCGCGTCGCCGCCCACCTGCAGCGGGAGCTTGTCGTCGGCGCGGACGATCACGTCCTCCACGAGGAAGTCGGAGACGTCGGGGTGGCGCAGCCGGCCCTTCCAGATCGACTCGAGGTGCGCCAGCGCGGTGAGCGGCTTGAGGTTGCTCACCCGGAGCTGCATCTTCCCGGGCATCGTGCCGGCGAAGGGGAACATCTTCAGGCCGAAGCCGTAGAAGGGGACGGTGCTGCCGGCGCACATGCTCGCCGGGCCGCGGAAGAGCACCTCGCCCGGCGCGAACTCCCGCACCGGCTTGCCGTCGGGCCCGAGGAGGACCGCCTGCCCGCGGCCGTTGATCACCTCGATCTCCGGCACCTTCCGGTTGCGGAGGTAGTGGGGCAGGGTGCGGGTCGCCACCGCGAGAGCGTAGCCGGAGACGCCGGTCCCCAGCTTCTTGAGCTTGCCCTGGCCGAGCCGCTTCTTGATCGCCACGTAGTCGTTGAGGATCGCTGCGTCGAGGCCGATGCCGGCGAAGGGGGTGAGCCGGCCCTCGGTGGTGATCAGGTCGATCCGGCGCACGCTCGGGACCTCGCCCGCCCGGGCGCGGAGCACGTCGTCGAGGATCCCCTCGCCGGCGGTGGCGCCCACCATCCCCGCCAGCGCGTTGCCGGTGCCCAGCTTGAGCACGCCGAAGCGGGGGAGCTGCTGGGCCGCCTGCTCCCGGACCGCGTCGAGGATTTCGGTGACGAACGAGACGAAGGTGCCGTCGCCGCCGCCGGTGAAGACGGTGCGGTAGCGCCGGTCGATCACCGCGCGGGCGATGTTCCGGGCGTCGCTCACGGTGCGCGAGAGGAAGAGGTCGTCCTCGGGAACCACGTGGCGGAGGGCGTTGTGGACGCGCCGCGAGACGTGCTTCGCGTTGGCGTTGAGGAGGACGGCGACCTTGCTCTCGGCTGCAGCGGTGAGGTTCATCGAGAGTCGCTCCGGTGGGCGTGAGCCAGACGGGGTGGGAAGCGTATGCCGCACCGCGGCATCCCTTCGGCCTGCGGCGACACCCGGGTGCAGCGCGCATGCCATCTTTCTGTCGACCGCCGGGCGGAAGGTGAAATTTCCAACCATTCCGCGGCCCTCCCCCCATACGGGGAGGTTGACGCCTCCCATGCAGCGCCGCGCCGTTGGGTAGACCCGGTGGCAGTGGTGCGTAACGCATTACGCACCCGCGACACCGGCGCCCCGATCTCCGCGCCCTCCATCCGGCAAAGATGGGGCTCGGTGGCGGAAAACGACGAGATTCCAGCAACTTGGGCGCCGTCGGTCTGGCCTCCCTCCCCTCGGCGGGGCGGGAGGCCGCCAGGATGTGCCGCGGGCGGGCGGCCATGCGCACGTTCCCCCCGCCATGCGCCTCCGGCTCGCCCCGATCCTCGCGCTCCTCGCCGCCTGCGCGACCACGCCCCTCGCCCCCGAGCTGGCCCCCACCGGCCCGGTGGTCAAGGAGCTGGAGGTGATCGGCAACGAGGAGGTCTCCGACGCGCTCATCCGCCGGGCGATCGCCACCCGGGAGACAACCCGCTTCCTCTTCTTCGGCAGCGTCCACCGCCTCGACCCCGGCGCGGTGGCCCAGGACCTCCGCCGGATCCGCGACCTGTACGAGGAGCAGGGGTTCTACGCCGCCCGTGCCGAGGTGCAGGTGGAGGAGCTGCGCCCCGACGAGGTGGCGGTGATCTTCCGGGTGGACGAGGGGCCGCCCACCATCGTCCGCTCCTTCCTCGTGGAGGGGATCGACGGCCTCTCGCCCAGGCAGAAGGCGGAGATCCTCGCCGATCCCCCCTTCGTCACCGGCGAGCGCTTCGTGGAGCGGCCGTGGGTCGAGTGGAAGGAGGCGGTGCTCCGCCGCCTGCGGGAACATGGCTTCGCCGACGCCACCGTGGAGGCGCGGGTGGAGGTGGCGCCAGCGGAGGGGAACGCCGACCTGATCCTCGTCGTCGATCCCGGCGCGCCCCACCGGTTCGGCGAGGTGCGGGTGGTGGGCAACCTCCTCGTGCCGAAACGAAAGATCGGCGAGGCGGCGGGCGTGGTGCTGCAGCCGGGGATGCGCTACTCGCCGCGCCTCCTCGAGGAGGCGCAGGCGGAGGTCTTCGCCCTCGGCGCCTTCTCGGTGGTGACGGTCACCGATCTTCAGCGCACCCGCGACGGAGCGGCGCCGGAGGAGCCGGTGGTCCCGGTGGTGATCGCCGTCAACGAGGCGGATTTCCTCCGCCTCCGCCTCGGCGCCGGCGTGGGGATCGACCAGAGCTACTACCAGGCGCGCGTCCTCGGCGAGGTGACCCACCTCAACCTCTTCGGCGGCCTGCAGGAGCTGCGCTGGAGCAACCAGCTCGCCTGGCGCTTCATCAACCCGGGCGCCGACCTGGTGGGCAGGTCGGGCCTGGCGGGCAACTCCGCCGTCACCTTCGTCGAGCCCGACTTCTTCTCGCCGCGCATCGATCTCAGCGCCCGGGTGGAGTACGAGCGCGAGCTCCGCCCCGCCTACTCGGCGCAGTCGATCTCCGGGCGCCTCGGCACGCCGATCCGCTTCCGCCGGTGGCTCTACTTCACGCCGAGCTACAACATCACCCGCTTCTTCGACGTGGAGGTCTTCGACGAGGACCAGCTCGAACCGGTGGCGCCCGGCGTGCAGCCGTCGCTGGTGGGCGACTGCCCGAAGGGCTGCCTCCTCTCCTGGCTGGAGCAGCAGCTCGTCGCCGATCGCCGCGACCAGCCCCTCGAGCCCCACCGCGGCTGGTACGCCGCCTTCAACGTGCAGGAGGGCGGGCTGGGCGGCGACTTCGCCTGGCTCCGCTTCCTGCCCGAGCTGCGCGGCTTCCTGCCCCTGGGCGAGAGCCTCGTCCTCGCCGGCAGGCTCGAGCTCGGCTACCTCCTCCCGCTGACCCGCTGCGACGAGGCGCAGGCGCAGGATCCCTACCTCGACGCGGTGGGCTGCTCGCCCATCGTCGTCCGCTTCTTCGGCGGTGGCGCCGACGGCTTCCGCGGCCTCGGCGCCGATCGCCTCTCCCCCCTGCGCGTGATCGATCCGGGCGGCGACAGGCGCTACCTGCCGCTGGGCGGCAACGCCAGCCTCCTCGCCACCGCGGAGCTGCGCTGGTACTTCGCCGAGAGCTGGGCGAGCGCCTTCTTCCTCGACGTGGGCAACGTGGCGGAGGACCCCGCCACCACCTTCGATCCCGCCGACGCCCAGTACGCCCTCGGCACGGGCATCCGCTACCGCACGCCGATCGGCCCGGTCCGCCTCGACCTCGGCTACCGCTTCCTCCGCGAGCCGATCGTCCCGGTGGACGGCGGGCCCTCGCCCGATCAGAGCAGCTGGGACTACTTCGCCCTCTTCCTCTCCATCGGGGAGGCGTTCTGATGGCGCGCTCCCCGTCGCGGCGGATCGCCTCCGTCCTCCTCTTCCTGCTCGCGGCGCTGGCGCTGCTCCTCTTCGATGCGTGGGCCTTCCTCCGCTCGTCGTGGGGCGCGCGGATCCTCGCCTCCCAGGTGGAGGGGCGGATCTCCGACGCGATCGACGGCACCATCCGCATCGGCAGGCTCGGGACCTTCGGCGCGGTGGGCTTCCGCCTGGAGCACGTGATCGTCCTCGATCCCCTCGATGAGCCGACCATCGCGGTGGAGGACCTGCGGGTGCAGCTCGACCCCTGGCGCCTCCTCGCCGGCGAGCTCGCCGCGGACATCCGCATCCGTGGCGGGCGCGTGGCGATCGTGGAGATCGAGCGGCTCGACGACGTCAACATCGGCCTCGCCTTCCAGCCGGAGGAGCCACAGCCCGAGGGGCCGAAGGAGCGGCGCGTCGGACCGCCGCCGCCGCTCCCGCCCGATCCGCCCGTCCCGATCGTGCTGCGATCGCTGCGGATCGACGACACCGCCTTCCTCCTCGCGGAGCGCCACGGCGCGCCGCCGCAGGTGCTGGTGCGGGACATCACCATCCGCGCCGACGGCCACTGGAACGATCGCCGCGCGGTCACCGACCTGGTCCTCGCCGCGCGCACCCTCGCGCCGGTGGCGGCACCGCTGGCGGTGGAGGTGCGCGCCGCCTTCGCGGAGAGCTGGCTCGACGCGCTGGGGGTGGAGGTGGCGCTGGGCGAGACGCGCGTCTCCGCGCGCGGCCGCGGCGAGATGCGCGCCCTCGAAGGGCGGGTGCTCCTCGACGGCACCGTCGGCGCGCGGCAGGCCCAGGCGCTGGGGATCCCGTTGGCGCGCGACGTCGACTTCGACGCGGACGTGTGGCTGGGGCGGTCGCGATCGAGCGTCGGCCTGCGCGCCTCCACGGAGCCGGGCGGTGTCCTCGCGGTGGACGGCTGGTACCTGCCCGGGCGCGGGTCCTTCTTCGCCCAGCTCGTCCTCGCCTCCCTCGATCCGTCGGCGTGGCTGCTGGACGGTCCCGCGGGGCGGATGAGCGGCAGCGCCCGCGCGGTGGGGACGCTGCTGCCCGCGCCGCGCTTCGACGTCGGCCTCCACCTGCAGCGGGGGGAGCTCCTCGGCGAGGCGGTCGGCCCGGTGGCCATCGCCGGCACCCTCGAGGGCGACGCGCTCCGGCTCGATCCCTCGACCCTCGAGCTCCCCGGCGGCGCCCTGCGCCTGCAGGGGCGCGCCGCGCCCGACGCCCTCGCCATCGACGGCGCCGTCGACGCGCGCGACCTCGCCGCCGCCGCGCGCTTCGCCGCGAGGCTCCTCCACCGGGCGCCGCTCCCCGTCGCCGGCAGGGGGCGGGCCGACTTCCGCCTCCGCGGCACGGTGGATCGGCCGCGCCTCGCCGCCTCGGTCGACGTCCCGCGCTTCACGTGGGGCGGCGTCACCGCCCGCGGCATCGACCTCGAGGGGAGCTTCCGCCTCGGCCCCGACGATCTCCCCGCGGGCAGGCTGCAGGGCACGGTCGCGCGGCTGCAGACCGCGCGCTCCGAGGCGCGCGCCATCTCCATCGACGCCTCCCGGGACGCCTACGGCGCCTTCTCCCTCGACGCGGCGGCGAGCACCCGCACCCCCGCGCAGCGGCGCGCCGCGCGGATCCGCCTCGGCGCCGGCGGGGAGATCGGCCCGGACCGCGCGCGCATCGAGCGCTTCCGCCTCGACTTCCCGCAAGGCTCGCTGGTGAGCGAGGGGAGCTCCACCCTCGACTTCGGCGCGGGCGACTTCCACGTGGAGGGGCTGGTGCTCCGCCAGCGGGGCGGCGGCAGCCTCCACGCCAGCGGCGGGTTGGAGGGGCAGCGCCTCGCCGCCTCGGTGCAGGGGCGCGGCCTCCTGCTCGAGCGCCTGCCCCAATCGCTCCTCCCCGCGGATCTCTCCGGCAGGCTCTCCATCGACGCGGAGGTGGGCGGCACGCTGCGTGCGCCGGAGGGGCGGGTCCACTTCCAGCTCGATCGGGCGGCGGTGGATCGGCTCCGGGACCTGGCGGCGAAGGGCGACGTCCACCTGGGCGGCGGCAGGATCGACGCCGACGTGGAGGCAGCGCTCGGCGGCGTGGGGCTGGTGGTGGGCAGCTACGCCGGCCCCCTCGACGTGATGGGGGCGGCGCCCGGCGCGCCCGTCGACCTCGATCTGGCGGTGGGGCCGATCGATCTCGCCGGCCTCGGCCGCGCCCTCGGCGCCCAGCTCCCCGAGGCGCGCCTCCTCGGTCGGATCACCGGCGGCGGCGCGATCGGCGCCCCCGACCTGGAGCTGCAGTGGCTGGTGAGCGACTTCCGCATCCCCGAGGCGCCGGAGCTTCCGCTCCTCGCCTCCCGGGGGCGCGGCAGCCTCCACGGCGGGATGGCGAAGGTGGAGATGGAGGCCTTCGCCGCGGACACGAGGATCCTCGAGATCGAGGCGTACGCTCCCCTCGACCTGCGGCGCTTCCGCCGCGATCCGGGGGCGGCGGTGGATCGGATGCTCCGCTCCTCCCGCTCCCGGGCGGTGGGGATGATCCGCGGCCTCGATCTCGAGGTGATCGGCGCGCTCCTCGACGAGCCGCGCCTCGCCGGCGCGATCGTCGCGGCGTTCGACGTGCAGGGGCCGATCGTCGATCCCCGCGGCACCTTCCGCCTCGAGGCCCGCGGCGGACCGGTGGGGCCGATCCGCCGCCTCGACCTCGTCACCCTGGTGGAGCTCCTCCCCGACCGCAGCCGCCTCGTCGCGGGGATCGAGGTGGACGAGCAGCCGCCCGCGGAGATCCGCGCGCTGGTGCAGGCGCCGCCCCGCGCCTTCATCGACGGCACCGCGCCCCCCTCCACGCCGGCGGAGCTCTTCATCGACGTGCCGGGGATCGAGCTGGGGCGGCTCGGCGGCCTCGCCTCCCGGCCGCAGATCCGGGCGCTGGTCACCGGCGCCGCGGGCGAGAGCCCGCTCCTCTCCGGGACCCTCGCCGCCCGGGGCGCCTTCCGCGGCACCCTCGCCGATCTCCCCGGCGAGCTGCGCATCGTCGCGGAGGACCTCTCGGTCCGCGGCGTTCCCCTCGGCGGCGCCGAGCTGCTGGTGGAGCAGGGGGCGTCGGTCTCCGCCTGGCTCGCGGCGATCGATCCCCGGGCGGGCACGCTCTCCGTGCGGGCGTCGCTCGACGGCGCCGTCTCGCCCCTCGGCCTCGCCCGCAGGGGCGAGGCGCTCTTCCGCGCCATGCGCGCCCGCGTGGAGGCGCAGGGGAGCGGCCTCGACCTCGCGCCGCTCGCCCTCGTCTCGAGCATCAACCGCGCCTTCGGCAGGGCCGACCTCGAGGCGCGGGCGGAGGGGCCGCTCTTCGCCCTGGAGCCGGTGGGGCGGCTGCAGGTGCGCGACGGCGCGATCGAGCTGGTGGGCGGGCCGCGCTACCAGGAGATCGCGGTGGACGCGGAGATGTCCGGCGAGCGGCTGGTAACCGCCCGCCTCGAGGCGCGCGCGCCGGGGCGCGGCAGGCTCGCCGCCGCCGGCAGGCTGCAGCGCACCGCGGGCCCCAATCCCTTCCGCTTCGAGGTGGAGGCGGACGAGTTCCCCATCGGCGGTCCCGGCGGCGTCTCCGCCCGGGTGAGCGGCGAGGGGCTCCTCGAGGGCACCGCCGACCTCGACGCGGGCGTGCGAGGATCGCTGCAGGTCCCGCAGGCGCGGATCCGCCTCCCGCGCACGCCGCCCCGCGGCCTCCAGTCGGTCTCCCGCATCGACGACGTGGTGATCGTCACCGGCCCCGAGGCCTACCTGCGCGCGCGGCGCACCGCCCGGGCGGAGGCGGAGCGCGCGCTCCCCCTCGAGCTGCGCATCGACGCGCCCCGGCGGATCTTCGTCTCCGGCGAGGACGTGGAGGCGGAGCTGGGGGCGGAGCTGCGGGTCTGGCGTCCCCCCAGCGGCGAGCTCCTCGCCGCGGGGACCGTGCGCGCGATCCGGGGCCGCGCGCGGGTCCTCGGCCGCTCCTTCGAGCTGGAGAACGCCACCGCGCTCTGGGGGGGCGGCCCGCTCGCCAACCCCAGCCTCTCCCTCACCGCCCGCTACGGCGCCGCCGACGTCACCGCCTGGGTGGACGTCACCGGAACCGCGGAGCGGCCGGAGATCTCCCTCCGCTCCGATCCGCCCCTCCCCGAGTCCCAGATCGCCCTGCTCATCGCCTCGGGGCGCACCGACGTGGCGACGGGCCGGATCACCGATCAGACCGCGGCGGCGGAGGTGAGCGCCCAGGGCGCCGCCGTCTCCGTCGCCGGCTCCTTCGCGGCGCAGCAGCTCCGCCAGGCGATCGGCCCGCGCCTGCCCCTCGACGTCCTCACCCTGGAGACGGCGGGGGAGGGGACGCGCATCGAGGCGGGCACCTACGTGAGCGAGCGGCTCTACCTCGGCTACCTGCGCAACTTCCTGCCGGACCAGGACGAGAACGCCAACGAGGTGCGGGCGGAGTACGAGCTCTCCCGCACCCTCTCCCTCGAGACCCGCTTCGGCGATCGCGGCGCCGCGGGCGTCGATCTCGTCTGGGAGAAGCGGATCGCCACCCCCGCCCAGCAGCGCGCCCGCCGGGCGGCGCGCGAGGCGGCGGCCGGGGAGCGGGAGGTGGAGCCGGGCGCGGATCGGCCGGCGGCCTTCGAGCCGGAGGGGGAGCGGTGAAGCCCCCTACCAGCTGCGAGCTGGTCGTCTTCGTCGGCCTGCAGGGCGCCGGCAAGAGCACCTTCTACCGGACCCGCTTCGCCGCGACCCACGTCCACGTGAGCAAGGACCTGCTCCGCAACGCCCGCAACAAGGAGCGCCGGCAGCGCGAGCTGATCGCCGCGGCGCTCGCCGAGGGGCTGCCGGTGGTGGTGGACAACACCAACCCCGCGCCGGAGGTGCGCGCGCCCCTCGTCGCGATCGGCAGGGCGGCGGGCGTGCGCGTCGCCGCCGTCTTCTTCGACGCGCCGCTCCGGCTCTGCCTCGCCCGCAACGCCGCCCGCGAGGGGCGGGCGCGGGTGCCCGACGTGGCGATCCACGCCACGCGCAAGCGCCTCGTTCCGCCCACCCCGGCGGAGGGCTTCGACGAGGTGCTCGTGGTCCATGTGGATCCCGCGCACGGCACGGAGATCGAGCGCCTCGGGATGTGATAGGGAAGGCCGCGCTCGCAGCCCGAGCAGCCGCGGCGGTCGCCGCGGAGGAGCCTCTTCCGGTGCCCAAGCCGATCCGCCTGCTCGTCCTCTCCCGCTCGTCCGCGATCTACTCCACCCGCCGGCTCATCGAGGCGGCGCGGGCGCGGGGCATGCGCGTGCGCGTGCTCAACCCGGTGGAGTGCGAGATGCACCTGGACGGCAAGACCTCGCACCTCTACCACCGCCGCAAGCCGATCGCCCGCGCCGACGTGGTCATCCCCCGCATCGCGCCCTCGATCGCCAACTACGGCCTCGCGGTGGTGAACCAGTTCGCCCTCGCCGGCGCGGCGCTCCTCAACGACGCGGAGGCGATCGCCCGCAGCCGCAACAAGATGCGCTCGCTCCAGCTCCTCTCCAGCCACGGCGTCGACATCCCGGCCACGGTGATGGCCCGCGACGCGCGCAGCCTCAAGGAGCTGGTGCCGCTGGTGGGCGGCGTGCCGGTGCTGATCAAGCTGCTCCAGGGTGGCGAGCGGCAGGGGGTGATGGTCTGCGAGACGATGCCCTCGCTCGAGGCGGCGCTCGAGGCGATCCTCGGGCTGGGCGAGAACCTGCTGATCCAGCAGTACGTCCGCGGCACCCGCGGCAAGGACATCCGCGCCCTGGTGGTGGGCGGCCGCGTGGTCTGCGCGGTGCGCCGCACGCCGCGGGCGGGCAGGCTCTCCCGCACCCTCGGGCGCGGCGCCCGCTTCGAGCCGGTGGCGCTCGACCCCGCCTTCGAGCGCACCGCGCGGCGCGCCGCGGAGCTGGTCGGCCTCGAGGTGGCGGCGATCGACATGCTCGACGACCGTGGCAAGCCGCGGGTCTTCGAGGTCAACTCTTCGCCGGGACTCGGCGCGCTGGAGGAGGCGACCGGGATGGATCTCGCCGGCGCCATCGTCGAGCACGCGGCGGTGCTCGCGGAGCGCAACCGCTCACGTGCGCGGGCGTAGGTGGATCCTGCCGTCCTCGCCGAGGCGCATCCGCGCCCCCGCCGCGGCGCTGATCCGCGCCAGCGTGTCGAAGAGCCACAGGCGATCCGCCGGCGTGGCGTAGCGGGGGCGGAGCTGGCGGATCTGCATCGGCGTTGCCCGCAGCTCCACCAGCGTCCCGTCCGCGGGATCGACCAGCGCCAGGTAGAGCAGCGTCAGATCGCCGCGGTACCGCTCGTAGCCCGAGATCCCCTCGTAGTCGTTGAGGAAGTCGCCGCAGCCGTAGAGGACCAGCTTGCCGCGGTGGAGCCCGACGGGGCGCGGGTGGTGCGAGGAGTGGCCATGGACCAGATCGGCTCCCGCCTCGATCAGCGCGTGGGCGAGGCGGACCTGCTCCTCGGGCACCGTCCAGCCCCAGTTGCTCCCCATGTGGACGGAGGCGATCACCAGGTCGCCGGGGCGCTTCACCCGCTCGATCCGCGCGGCGAGCGCCCGCGCCCCCGCCTCGGAGGCGAGGTACGCCACCCCCGGCCGATCGGCGCGCGCCGCCCACGCGGCGGGAACGCCGCTCGACGGGCTCCCCAGCGCAAAGACGTGGATCGCGCCGCGCGGCAGCTCGATCCGCGCCGGCGCGAGAGCCTCCTCGCGATCCGCCCCCGCGCCCGCGGTGCCCACGCCCAGGGCACGGAGGGTGCGCAGCGTCTCCTCGAGTCCCGCGTAGCCGAAGTCGAGGACGTGGTTGTTGGCGAGGGCGCAGACGTCGATCCGCGCCGCGGTGAGGAGCCCCGCGTTGGCGGGGTGCATCCGGTAGTGGATCTCCTTGCCCGGCCAGAAGTCGTCCGAGGTGGTGACCGAGGTCTCGAGGTTGATGATCCGCGCGTGGGGCGCCGCCTCCTCCAGCTCGGCGAGGGCGTCGCCCCAGATCCCGTCGAGCGGGACCGGGCGCGCGATGGGGCCGCTGCGCTGCTCCGCCAGCTCCACGTAGTCCCGTGCGTCGCGGATCCACGCCTCGCGCAGCGCCGGATCGCCCGGGTGCGGCAGCACCTGGTCGACGCCGCGGCCGGTCATCACGTCGCCGCAGAGCGCGATGGCGATCGGGTCCATCCCCGATCCGTGCGCACGGGGGGCGCCGCGGGGAAGATCCCGGTCGCCTCCGCGGCCGCCAGGGACTACAAGGAGCGCCAAGGAGGGCCCGCACGCAGCGGGCAGGGAAACGCCATGCGACGCACCCTCACCGCACTGAGCTTCGCCGCCTCCCTCCTTTTCGCCTGCAGGGGCGAGGCGGAGGCGCCCACCGATCCGAAGGCGCTCTACCGCCTCGACGCGAAGGCGGAGCCCGCCACGGTCCAGGCGGGTGGGAAGGGCACCTTCCGCCTCGCCGTGCGGCCCACGCGGGAGGGGGCCCACGTCAAGGCGGAGACGCCCTTCCGCGGCACGCTGGAGGCCACCGGCCCGCTGGCCCTGGAGAAGACGGCGCTCTCGTACGAGGACCACGCCCGGGTGGAGGAGGGCGGGCCCGTCTTCGAGATCCCCTTCGCCGCGAAGGAGGCGGGGAAGGGGGAGCTCAAGGCCGACCTGGTCTTCTTCGTCTGCACCGACGAGGCGTGCATGCGCACCACCGAGGAGGTGCGCGTGCCGGTCGAGGTCCGGTAGCCGCCGCGCCGGCGGCGGAGCCCAACGCAGGAACGCAGCGGGCCAGCGGTGGGCTGGCCGCGGAGAGAGCAGCATGGTGGTCTACGGCGTCAACCCGGTGGTCGAGGTGCTGACCGCGCAGCCGGCGACGGTGGAGCGGATCTACGTGGCGGAGGGGGCGCGGGTGCACGACCTGGATCGCCTCCTCGACCTCGCCCGCAGGGCGGGGGTGCGGGTGGAGCGGGTGCCGCGCGAGCGGGTCGCCCGCCTCGCCGGCGGCAAGGTCCACCAGGGCGTGGTGGCGGAGGTGGGGGAGGCGAGCTACGCCGATCCCCTCGATCTCTTCGACGTGGCGGCGGCGAGCGGCGCGCCGCCCCTCTTCCTCGCCCTCGACCAGGTCCAGGACCCCATCCACCTCGGCACGGCGCTGCGATCCACCCACGCCCTCGGGGGCCACGGGGTGATCATCCCGAAGGATCGGGCGGTGGGGCTCACCCCCGCCGCGGCCAAGGCGAGCGCCGGCGCGATCGCCCACCTGCCGGTGGCCCGCGCCACCAACCTGGCGAGGACCCTCGACGAGCTGAAGGAGCGGGGCGTCTGGGTGGTGGGGGCCGACATGGAGGGCGAGCCCTGCGACCGGGTCGATCTCACCGGGCCCATCTGCCTGGTGATCGGCAGCGAGGGGAAGGGGCTGCGACCCCTCACCCGGCAGCACTGCGACCGCCTGGTGGCCATTCCGATGGTCCCCGGCGGGGTGGGGAGCCTCTCCGCCTCCGCCGCCGCCTCCATCCTCCTCTACGAGGTGACCCGCCAGCGGCGGTCCCGCGGGTGACGGAAATGCATGGCAGGTGATTTTTCCTGCTTGACTGGGATCGGGCGTTCTTCTACAAGCCGTTCCGCACGCGACGCCACCCCGGTGGAATCGCGGAGAGTTCGAGCGACGTTACCAGTTGCGACCACGGGTCGCTGGTGTAGCTCAGTTGGTAGAGCAACCGCCTTGTAAGCGGTAGGTCGCGGGTTCGATCCCCGCCGCCAGCTCCAGAAAGAATGGAACCGGAGGGGTTCCCGAGCGGCCAAAGGGAGCAGACTGTAAATCTGCCGGCGTCAGCCTACGAAGGTTCGAATCCTTCCCCCTCCACCAAATTTCCTTTGAAGCCCCGGCCTGTATGGCGGGGTGCGTGACATAAGCGGGGATAGCTCAGTTGGTAGAGCGTCAGCCTTCCAAGCTGAGGGTCGCGGGTTCGAGTCCCGTTCCCCGCTCCAGTTGATTCGACTCTGTGCCCTTGTAGCTCAGTAGGCAGAGCGCGTCCTTGGTAAGGACGAGGTCAGCGGTTCGATCCCGCTCGAGGGCACCATTTTTTCTTTTCGCAGTTCTCGGAACGGAGGCGGCCGATGTCCAAAGAGACTTTCAAGCGTACGAAGCCGCACGCGAACATCGGGACGATTGGTCACGTCGATCACGGCAAGACCACCCTGACCGCGGCGATCACCAAGGTTCTCGCCAAGAAGGGCTTCGCCAAGGAGATGGACTACGGTTCCATCGACAAGGCTCCCGAGGAGCGTGAGCGCGGCATCACCATCTCGACCTCCCACGTGGAGTACGAGACGGAGAACCGCCACTACGCGCACGTGGACTGCCCCGGCCACGCCGACTACGTGAAGAACATGATCACCGGCGCGGCGCAGATGGACGGCGCCATCCTGGTGGTCTCGGCCGCCGACGGCCCGATGCCGCAGACCCGCGAGCACATCCTCCTGGCCCGCCAGGTGGGCGTGCCCTACATCGTGGTCTTCCTCAACAAGGTCGACATGGTCGACGACCCCGAGCTCCTCGACCTGGTCGAGCTCGAGGTCCGCGAGCTCCTCAAGGAGTACGAGTTCCCCGGCGACGACATCCCGATCGTCAAGGGCTCGGCGCTCAAGGCCCTCGAGGGCGATCCGTCCGAGATCGGCGAGCAGTCGGTCCTCAAGCTCATGGAGGAGGTCGACCGCTACATCCCGACCCCGGAGCGCCAGGTCGACAAGCCCTTCCTGATGCCGGTCGAGGACGTCTTCTCGATCTCCGGCCGCGGCACGGTGGTGACCGGCCGCGTGGAGCGTGGCGTCGTCAAGGTGGGCGACGAGGTCGAGGTCGTCGGTCTCCGTCCGACCCAGAAGACCGTGGTCACCGGCGTCGAGATGTTCCGCAAGCTCCTCGACCAGGGCCAGGCGGGCGACAACATCGGCGCGCTGGTCCGCGGCCTGAAGCGCGAAGAGGTGGAGCGCGGCCAGGTGCTCGCGAAGCCCGGCACGATCACCCCGCACAAGAAGTTCAAGGCGGAGATCTACGTGCTGACGAAGGAGGAGGGTGGCCGCCACACTCCGTTCTTCAAGGGCTACAAGCCGCAGTTCTACTTCCGCACCACGGACGTGACCGGCGAGGTCTTCCTCCCCGAGGGGACCGAGATGGTCATGCCGGGCGACAATGTCTCGATCACCGTCGAGCTGCTCACCCCGATCGCGATGGAGAAGGAGCTCCGCTTCGCGATCCGTGAGGGCGGCCGCACGGTGGGCGCCGGCGTCGTTGCCGAAATCATCGAGTAACGAGGGAATCGATGGCGACCCAGAAGATCCGCATTCGTCTCAAGGCCTACGACTTCAAGCTCCTGGATCAGTCGGCAGGCGAGATCGTGGAGACCGCGAAGCGGACCGGCGCGAAGGTGGCCGGCCCGATTCCGCTCCCCACGAAGATCAACAAGTTCACCGTCCTCCGCGGCCCGCACGTGGACAAGAAGTCGCGCGAGCAGTTCGAGATCCGGACGCACAAGCGGCTGCTCGACATCCTCGAGCCGACCCAGGCGACCCTCGACGCGCTCATGAAGCTCGATCTGTCCGCAGGCGTGGACGTCGAGATCAAGTCGTAAGGATAGAGGACACCATGGCGACGTTCGACGTCTACAACCTCGAGAAGCAGAAGGTCGGCACCATCGACCTCGCAGACTCGGTCTTTGCCGCTGAGGTCAACGAGAACCTCATCTACGAAGTGGCGAAGATGCAGCAGATCAACCGGCGCCGCGGCACCGTCGGCGTGAAGAACCGCTCCCTCGTGAGCGGTGGCGGCAAGAAGCCCTGGAAGCAGAAGGGCACCGGCCGCGCGCGCCAGGGCTCGACCCGCGCCTCCCACTGGGTGGGCGGCGGCAAGGCGATGGCCCCGAAGAGCCGCAACTACTTCTACCGCCCGCCCCTCAAGGTGCGCCGCGGTGCCCTCCGCTCGGTGCTCTCGCTCCGCGCGAAGGAGGGCAAGCTCCTCGTGGTCGAGAACTTCGACCTGGGCGAGATCAAGACGAAGAAGGCGCTGGCCACGATGAACAAGCTCGGCCTCTCCTCCGCGCTGCTCGTGGTGGACGGTGCCGCGACCGACACCGCGCGCGTGAGCGCCATCAAGTCGGTCCGCAACCTGGCCGCTTTCGACGCCCTCCCGGTGGAGGGCTTCAACCTCGAGGCCGCGCTCCGCCACAGCGAGATCGTCCTCACCAGCGCTGCCGCCAAGCAGCTCGAGGGGGTTCTGGCATGAACATCCACGAGGTGATCCGCGCGCCCGTCGTGACCGAGAAGTCCGATCAGGTCCGCGAGACCCAGAACGCCTACACGTTCGAGGTCGACCGCCGCGCGACGAAGCTGGAGATCAAGGCCGCGGTGAAGAAGTTCTTCAACGTCGACGTGGTCGACGTTCGCACCGCGATCATCCGGGGCAAGCACAAGCGCGTGGGCCAGAGCATCGGCCAGCGCCCGAACTGGAAGAAGGCGGTCGTGGTCCTCAAGGAGGGCCAGTCGATCGACCTCTTCAACCTCGGCGTCTAAGGGAGCAACACGACCATGCCTCTCAAGGTCTACAAGCCCACGAGCCCCGCGCGTCGCCTGACGTCCACCACGGACAACGCCGAGCTCACCAAGGGCAAGAAGCCCGAGAAGAAGCTGCTTGCGCCGCTGACCAAGACCGGCGGCCGCAACAGCAAGGGCCACATCACCACCCGCCACATCGGTGGTGGCCACAAGCGCAAGTACCGCATCATCGACTGGAAGCGGAACAAGGACGGCGTCCCGGGCAAGGTGACGTCGATCGAGTACGATCCGAACCGCTCGGCCCGGATCGCCCTCGTGACCTACGCGGACGGCGAGAAGCGCTACATCCTCTGGCCCCAGGGCCTCAACGTCGGCGACACGGTCCTCTCCGGTCCCGAGGTCGACGTGAAGCCGGGCAACTGCCTGCCCATCCGCAACATCCCGCTCGGCTCGGTGATCCACAACATCGAGCTCAAGCCGGGCCGCGGCGGGCAGATGGTCCGCTCCGCCGGCAGCTGGGCGCAGCTGATGGCGAAGGAGGACAAGTACGCCCAGATCCGCATGCCCTCGGGCGAGGTCCGCATGGTCCTCCTCGAGTGCCGCGCGACCATCGGCCAGCTCGGCAACCTCGAGCACGAGATCGTCCGGATCGGCAAGGCGGGCCGCAACCGCTGGCTCGGCATCCGGCCGACCGTCCGCGGTGTCGTGATGAACCCCGTCGATCACCCGCACGGTGGTGGCGAGGGCAAGTCCGGCCAGGGCAACCCGCACCCTGTTTCGCCGTGGGGCATGCCCACCAAGGGCTACCGCACCCGGAAGAACAAGCGGACCCAGAAGTTCATCGTGAAGCGCCGCGGCAGCAAGTAAGGCGCCTACAGCGATCGGAACAGGCCCCGGGCGAATCGTTCGCCCGGGGCCGTAAAGGAATGGAAGAATGGCTCGTTCTATCAAGAAAGGCCCGTTCGCCGATTCGCACCTCATGAAGAAGGTGGAAGACGCGAATGCCAACAACAAGAAGCAGGTCATCAAGACCTGGTCGCGTCGTTCCACGATCTTCCCCGAGTTCGTGGGTCACACGTTCGCGGTGCACAACGGCAAGAAGTTCATCCCCGTCTTCGTGACCGAGAACATGGTCGGTCACAAGCTCGGCGAGTTTGCTCCGACCCGGACCTTCGGTGGCCACGCTGCCGACAAGAAGGTCAAGGGCCGGTAAGCGGGAGAAGCAACGCCATGGCCAACAAGAACACTGGGGCGAACACCGCTTCCTCCGCGCACCTCCGGTACCTGCGCATCGCCCCCCGCAAGGTTCGGGCGGTGGTCGATACGGTCCGCGGTCAGCCGGTGGAACAGGCGCTCGCCACGCTCCGTTACACCCCGAAGGCCGCTGCCAAGCCGGTCGCGAAGCTCATCCGTTCGGCGATCGCCAACGCGGAGCAGAAGGCGAACGGCAACGTCGACATCGACCGCCTGTACGTGAAGACGATCATGGTCGACCAGGGTCCCACGCTCCGCCGCTTCATGGCGCGCGCGATGGGCCGTGCGACCCGGATCAACAAGAAGACGAGCCACGTGACCGTCGAGCTCGGGGAGATGCGCTAGTGGGTCAGAAAGTTCATCCGATCGGGTTCCGGCTCGGCGTCATCAAGAGCTGGGACAGCAAGTGGTTCGAGGAGCGCAACTACGCCAAGTGGCTCCACGAGGACATCCGGATCCGTGAGTTCGTGAAGGAGAAGCTCGGCCACGCCGGCATCTCCCGCATCGAGATCGAGCGCGCCGCGAACAAGGTGAAGGTCAACGTCCACACCGCGCGTCCGGGCATCGTCATCGGCAAGCGCGGCGCCGGCATCGAGACCATCAAGAAGGATCTGCAGAAGTTCACCGCCAACGAGGTCTACCTGAACATCGTCGAGGTCCGTAAGGCCGAGACCGATGCGCAGCTCGTGGCCGAGAACGTCTGCACCCAGCTCGAGCGCCGCATCGCCTTCCGCCGCGCGATGAAGAAGGCGGTCTCCACCGCCCAGAAGTTCGGCGCGAAGGGCATCCGCATCGCCTGCTCCGGCCGCCTCGGCGGCGCCGAGATGTCCCGCTACGAGTGGTACCGCGAGGGCCGCGTGCCCCTGCACACCCTCCGTGCGGACATCGACTACGGCTTCGCCCAGGCGAAGACCACCTACGGCGTCATCGGCTGCAAGGTGTGGATCATGCGGGGCGAGGTCCTTCCGGGTGAGCGGGCGGTCCCCGATACCCGCAGGTAAAAGTTCCCCCTCGTATCGAGGGCTCTTGACGCGGTGGCGCGTTCATGACAAATGACGCGCCCCGCTCGCTTTTGAGCGAAGGATTTCAACGATGCTTCAGCCCGCACGCACCAAGTGGCGCAAGATGCACAAGGGCCGGTTGAAGGGCATGGCCCACCGGGGCTCCGAGCTCGCCTTCGGCGAGATCGGCCTCCAGGCCCTCGAGTCGGGATGGGTGACCTCCCGGCAGATCGAGGCGGCTCGTATCGCCCTCACCCGCCAGATCAAGCGTGGTGGCAAGGTCTGGATTCGGATCTTCCCGGACAAGCCGATCACGAAGAAGCCCGCCGAGACCCGAATGGGTACCGGTAAGGGCAACGTGGAAGGTTACGTCGCCGTCGTCAAGCCCGGCCGCATCCTCTACGAGATGCAGGGCGTGGCCGACGAGGTCGCCCTCGAGGCGCTCCGTCTCGCGGCGTTCAAGCTGCCGATCAAGACCAAGGTCGTTCGGCGTGAAATGGTGGAGCTGTAAGCGATGACTGCCAACGAGCTGCGGTCGCTTTCGAGCGAGGAACTCCGCGCCAAGGCGGCGGAACTCAAGTCGACCATCTTCGACCTGAAGATGAAGCTGAAGACCGGTCGCCTGGACTCCACCGCCGACATCCAGAAGACCAAGCGCGATCTCGCGCGGGTGAACACCCTCCTGCGGGAGCAGGAGCTGGGAATCCGCCGCGAGAAGAAGGCGTAAGGAATCTGGCCCGCCGCGCGGAGGTTCGCGCGGTGGGCTTCAACTCGCATGAGACTCGGGTCGCTGCCGGCACGTGAGCCGGGACGGACTCGAGAGGGAAGGTGATCCGATGGAGCGCGGCCGCGAGAAGACCCGCATCGGAATCGTTACCTCGGACAAGATGCAGAAGACCGTGGTGGTCCGCGTGGACCGCCGGGTCAAGCACCCGAAGTACGGCAAGTACGTTACGCGCCACGTGAAGTACAAGGCGCACGACGAGAACAACACCTGCGCCGTCGGCGACAAGGTGCTGATCGTCGAGACCCGCCCGCTGTCGAAGGACAAGCGCTGGCGCGTCGTCGAGACGCTCGTCAAGGCCACCACCGTCTAAGAAGCCCAGCTCTGCGGAAAGGCGCGCCGGGGAGGCGCGAACCATCCGCGGAAGGAGAGAGTCATGATCCAGGCCACCACGGTCCTCGACGTGGCCGACAACTCCGGCGCGAAGAAGGTCCAGTGCATCAAGGTGCTGGGCGGTTCCCGTCGGCGTTATGCCAGCCTCGGCGACATCATCGTCGTTTCCGTCAAGGAGGCGATCCCGAACTCCAAGGTGAAGAAGGGTGACGTCCAGAAGGCCGTCGTCGTTCGCACCAAGTCCGAGATCTCCCGCCCGGACGGCAGCTACATCAAGTTCGACGTGAACTCCGCCGTCCTCATCAACAAGGACGAGGAGCCGATCGGCACCCGTATCTTCGGGCCGGTCGCCCGCGAGCTTCGCGCCCGCAAGTTCATGAAGATCATCTCCCTGGCTCCGGAGGTCCTCTGACCATGCACGTCAAGAAGGGTGACATGGTGAAGGTGATCTCCGGCAAGGAGAAGGGGAAGAGCGGCAAGATCCTCGAGATCGATCGCGAGAAGATGCGCGCTCGGGTCGAGGGGCTGATGGTGGTCAAGCGCCACCTGAAGCGCGGCCGCCTGCCGTCGGCTCCCGAGGGCGGGATCATCGAGAAGTTCGGCACCATCCACGTGTCGAACCTGATGGTGATCGATCCTGCGACCGGCGAGGCCAGCCGGATCGGTCGCAAGAAGCTCGAGAACGGCAAGAACGTCCGTTTCTCCAAGCGCTCGGGCAACACCCTCGAGTGATTCACTGATCCGTCGGTGGTAGGCACGAACGCCGGCGGAAGCAGGAGCCAAAGATGGCGCAGATGACGATGCGGGAGCGCTACGAGAAGGAAGCCGTCCCCGCGCTGATGAAGGATTTCGGCTACAAGAGCGTGATGCAGGTCCCGCGGATCACCAAGATCGTGGTGAACATGGGTCTCGGCGAGGCCCTCACCAACAACAAGATCCTGGATTCCGCCGCCGAGGAGCTTGGGCAGATCACCGGCCAGAAGCCGGTCCTCACCCGCGCTCGCAAGTCGATCGCGAACTTCAAGCTCCGCGAGGGCCAGGCGATCGGCGTGATGGTGACCCTGCGTTCCGCGCGGATGTACGAGTTCCTCGAGCGTCTGATCGGCGTGGCGCTTCCCCGCGTCCGTGACTTCAAGGGTGTGTCCAGCAAGGCCTTCGACGGCGCCGGCAACTACACCCTCGGCGTTCGTGAGCAGATCATCTTCCCCGAGATCAACTACGACAAGGTCGAGAAGGTGAAGGGGATGAACGTCACGATCGTGACGACCGCCAGGACCGACGAGGAGGGCCGCGCGCTCCTCAAGTACATGGGGATGCCCTTCCGCTCGTAAGAGCCGGGGAAAGAGAAATGGCCAAGCTCTCGAAGATTGCCCAGGCGAAGCGCAAGCCGAAGTTCTCGGTTCGCCAGTATAACCGCTGCCCGCTCTGCGGCCGCCCCCGCGCCTTCCTCCGGAAGTTCCAGATGTGCCGCATCTGCTTCCGGCTCCGGGCGCTCCGCGGCGAGATCACGGGCGTCACCAAGGCGTCCTGGTAACGGCGGGCGTCGACGGCCGGGCGTAGAGCCCGGCCTCCCAGAAGATTGGCGTGCCACCGGACCACCGCATGGTGCGGCGAGGCGGGGCGCGCCCAGCAGTACAGGGAACCTCCCAAATGGCTCAGGTGACCGATCCGATCGGTGACGCGCTGACCCGCATCCGCAACGCGGCGCGGGCCAAGCACGAAAAGACCGTGATTCCCGCCAGCAAGCTGAAGCGGGCGATTGTCCAGGTCCTCAAGGACGAGGGCTTCATTGCCGACTACGTCTACACCGAGGACAACAAGCAGGGCGAGCTGACCGTCTTCCTGAAGTACGACAACGGGGAATCGGTGATTCGCCAGATCAAGCGCGTGTCCAAGCCGGGTCTCCGGCAGTACGTGCCGAAGGACGAGATCCCGCGCGTCCTCGGCGGGATGGGCATTGCGATCCTCTCCACCAGCAAGGGTGTGCTGGTCGACCGCGAGGCCCGCAAGGCCGGCGTGGGCGGCGAGCTGCTCTGCACCGTGTTCTAAGGGAGATCGTCATGTCGCGCATTGGCAAGAAGCCGATCCAGATCCCCGAGAAGACGAAGGTTACGGTCGACGGCCGCGAGATTCGCGCCGAGGGGCCGAAGGGCAAGGGCTCGCTCACCATCGGTGAGCACGTCGAGGTCGTGCTCGAGGGCAACACCCTCGTGGTGAAGCGCGAGAACGACGAGCAGCACAGCCGTGCGATGCACGGTCTGACCCGCACCATCGTCAGCAACCTCGTCGAAGGCGTGTCGAAGGGCTTCGAGAAGACCCTCGAGATCACCGGCGTCGGTTACCGCGCCGAGGTCAAGGGCAAGGAGCTCCACCTCAACCTCGGCTACTCCCACCCGGTCGTCTTCCCGCTCCCCGAGGGCGTGTCGGCGGCCACTCCGGCTCCCACCCGCGTGGTGCTCTCGAGCTGGAACAAGGTTCTCCTGGGTGAGACCGCGGCCAAGGTTCGCAGCCTGCGTGGCCCCGAGCCGTACAAGGGCAAGGGCATCCGCTACGCCGACGAGACCATCCGCCGCAAGCAGGGCAAGGCTGGCGCCGCCTAACGTTTCGGGACCTCGGCGGGGAAGTCCCCATCCCGCCGGGAGCCGAAGGAGATTGCCGAAATGGCCAACGTACACAAGCGCAAGCTGAGCCCGCGCGAGCAGCGGGCGGCGCGCATCCGCAAGAAGATCTCCGGGACCCCCGAGCGGCCCCGGCTGACCGTCTTCAAGAGCAACAAGCACATCTACGCCCAGATCATCGACGACATCAGCGGTACCACGCTGGCTGCTGCGTCGACGCTCTCCAAGGAGCTGAAGGACGCGCTCGCCGACGCCGACAAGACCGGCGCCGCGAAGCTCGTCGGTAAGCTGGTGGCGGAGAAGGCGAAGGCGGCGAACGTGAACCAGGTCGTGTTCGACCGGAACGGTTTCCCCTACCACGGTCGCGTTGCGGCGGTTGCCGACGCTGCCCGCGAAGCGGGGCTGGAGTTCTAAATGGCTGCTGCACCGATCAATCCGAACGAGCTCGACCTCACCGATCGCGTCGTCAACATCAACCGCGTCGCGAAGGTGGTGAAGGGTGGTCGCCGGTTCAGCTTCGCCGCTCTCGTGGTGGTGGGCGACGGCAACGGTCACGTGGGTATCGGCCTCGGCAAGGCGAACGAGGTCCCCGAGGCGATCCGCAAGGGCGGCGAGCAGGCGAAGAAGAACCTGATCCGCGTCCCCCTGCAGGGATCGACCCTTCCCCACGAGGCGCTGGGTCACTTCGGCGCCGGCTGGGTTCTCCTCAAGCCCGCCGCCGAGGGTACCGGCGTGATCGCGGGCGGCTCCGTCCGCGCGGTCCTCGAGGCCGCCGGCGTCCGCGACGTGCTCACGAAGATCCAGGGCACCCGTAACCCCCACAACGTTCTCAAGGCAGTGATGGACGCGCTCCGGCAGATGAAGTCGCCGGAGGAGATCGCGCGCATCCGCGGCAAGGACGTTGCCGAGATTCTGCCCACGGCCTGATGGCCGCCGGCGAGGAAGACGCGATGGCTCTCAAGGTGAAGCTCGTCAAGTCGTGGGCGGGCACCCCGCAGGACCAGCGGGACACGGTTGCTGGTCTCGGGCTCTACAAGATGAACAGCGAGAAGATCCTCAAGGACACCCCCGCGATCCGTGGCATGATTGCCAAGGTTTCGCACCTGGTGGCCGTCGAGGAGGTCGCTGGTGACGCTCCCGTCCGTGCCCGCCGCAAGGGCAAGGCCGGGAAGAAGGCGAAGGAGGCCTGATCATGGGCACCAACCTGCACAGCCTCAAGGCGCCGGCCAACAGCCGGCACCGCAAGAAGCGGGTCGGCCGCGGTCAGGGCTCCGGCCTCGGCAAGACGGCCGGCCGCGGTGGCAAGGGCCAGAAGGCCCGCACCGGCAACATGAACTTCGAGGGCTTCGAGGGCGGCCAGATGCCGCTCCAGCGCCGCCTCCCGAAGTTCGGGTTCAAGAACATCTTCCGCGTCGAGTACGCGGCCGTGAACCTGGACCGTCTGGAGAGCGCGTTCGAGGCCGGCGCCACGGTGACCCCGGAGGCGCTGCTCGAGAAGGGCGTGCTCTCGAAGAAGCAGCCGGTGAAGATCCTCGGCAACGGCGAGCTGACCAAGAAGCTCACCGTTCGCGCCCACAAGTTCTCGGCCTCCGCCCGCGAGGCGATCGAGAAGGCGGGCGGCGTCGCCGAGACGATCGAGCTCCATCCCTCGAAGAACGAGGGTGGGGCGCAGGCGTAGGGTGGGGCGGCCGATCGCTGATCGGCCGAACCCTTGCCAAAGGGGCCCCCGGTGGTACCGGGGGCCTTCGACCCAGGTCGAAGGGGAAGCAACTTGCTCGAAGCCATCGGGAACATGTTCCGGATCCAGGAGCTGCGGAAGCGGATCGTCTTCACGCTCATGCTCCTGGCGGTCTACCGCCTCGGGATCTTCATCACCACGCCCGGTATCGACCGCGAGGCGATGCAGGCCTTCATGCAGTCGCAGGGCGGGCTGCTTTCTCTCTTCAACCTGTTCTCCGGCGGGGCGGTCGAGCAGGCTTCGATCTTCGCGCTGGGGATCATGCCGTACATCTCGTCGAGCATCATCATCCAGCTGCTCGCGGTGGTGATCCCGGCCCTCGAGCGCCTCCAGAAGGAAGGCGAGCTCGGCCGGAGGAAGATCACCCAGTACACCCGCTACGGTACCATTGCTCTTGCCATCGTCCAGGGCCTCGGCATCTCCATCTGGCTCGAGGGGCTGGGCAGCGCCGCCACCGGTGGGGCCGGCGTGCCGGTGGTGATCGAGCCGGGGTGGGGCTTCCGGTTCATGACCGTGATCACCCTCGCCTCGGGCACCGCCTTCATCATGTGGCTGGGTGAGCAGATCACCGAGCGTGGCATCGGCAACGGCATCTCGCTCATCATCTTCGCCGGCATCGTGTCGGGGATCCCCGACGCCGTCTTCCAGACGATCAGCATGTTCGGCACCGAGGCGGGCGTCGACGCGCTCTCGCTGATCCTGGTGGGCCTGATCATCCTCGCCTCGATCGCGGCGGTCGTCTTCATGGAGCGCGGCCAGCGGCGGATCCCGGTCCAGTACGCCAAGCGCGTGGTGGGCCGGAAGACCGTGGGCGGGCAGACGACCCACCTGCCGCTCAAGGTCAATTCGTCTGGCGTGATTCCGCCGATCTTCGCCTCGTCGATCCTCCTCTTCCCGGCGACGCTGGCGGGCTGGTTCCCGTCGCTGCAGGGGCTGTCGGCGAGCCTGCAGCGGGGCGGATGGGAGTACAACACCCTCTACGTCCTGCTCATCGTGTTCTTCGCCTTCTTCTACACCGCGGTGACCTTCAACCCGGTGGACGTGGCGGACAACATGAAGAAGCACGGCGGCTACATCCCTGGCATCCGCCCGGGCAAGAAGACCGCCGACTACATCGACCGCGTGATCACGCGCCTCACCTTCGGCGGCGCCGCCTACCTGGCGATCGTCTGCGTGCTCCCGACCATCCTGATCAACACGCTCCACACGCCGTTCTTCTTCGGCGGCACCTCGCTGCTCATCGTGGTGGGTGTGGCCCTGGACACCGTCCAGCAGATCGAGAGCCACCTGATCACCCGGCACTACGAGGGCTTCACCGGCGCCCGCGGCCCGCGCATCCGCGGCCGCCGCGTGGCGGGCGCCCGCTGATCCAGCGGGCGGATCCCGTGCCGCCGCAGCCCTCGGGTGGCGCGGCGGCACCTTCCTGGCCGGGGCGTCTTCCCAGGGAGACGCCCCGTGCGCTTCGAGAGCGTTTGCGGCACCTTTCTCTGCCGACGCGCACCTGCGGAGAGCGGATATGAACCTCGTCTTCCTCGGCCCCGCCGGCTCCGGCAAGGGGACGCAGGCCAAGAAGCTGGAAGCCGATTTCGGCGTGACCCAGATCTCCACCGGCGATCTGCTCCGCGAAGCGGTGCGCCTCGGGACGGATCTGGGCAAGCAGGCCGATCCGCTCATGCAGCAGGGCAAGCTGGTGCCCGACGAGCTGGTGGTGGGGATCATCGAGGAGCGCTTCCAGCGCGGCGGCCTGGAGAACGGCTTCCTCCTCGACGGCTTCCCGCGCACGCTGCCGCAGGCGGAGGCGCTCGACAGGATGCTCGAGCGCAACGGGATGAAGCTCGACAAGGTGCTGAGCCTCGAGGTGCCGGAGGAGCTCCTCTACGAGCGGATCACCGGCAGGCGCTCCTGTCCGAAGTGCGGCACCGTCTACCACGTCTCCGCCGCGCCGCCGAAGCGCGCCGGCTTCTGCGACATCGACGGGGAGGCGCTCATCCAGCGGAGCGACGACAGCCCGGAGAAGCTCAAGAACCGCCTCGAGGTCTTCCGCAAGGAGATCCCGCAGGTGAAGCAGCATTACGCGCGGCAGGGCCTCCTCGCGGAGATCCACGGCGTCGGTACGCCGGAGGGGATCTACACGGAGATCCGCAAGGCGCTCGGAAGGTAGTTCGATGGGTGTGCAGCTCAAGAGCCGGGCGGAGATCGCCGCGATGCGCGAGGCGGGCCGGATCGTGGCCCGGATCCTCGCCGCGGTGCGCGAAGCGGTCCGGCCCGGCGTCTCCACCGGCGATCTCGACGATCTCGCCGCGGAGATGATCCGCAAGGCGGGCGTGAAGTCCGCGTTCAAGGGCTACGCCCCCGGCGGCCGCACGCCCTACCCCGGGGTGATCTGCACCTCGATCAACGAGGAGATCGTCCACGGCATCCCCTCGAAGCGGCGGAAGCTGCGGGAGGGGGACATCATCGGCCTCGACTTCGGCGTGATCCACGAGGGCTGGTTCGGCGACTCCGCCGTGACCGTGCCGGTGGGCGAGGTGTCGGAGGAGGCCCAGAAGCTGATCCGGGTGACCCGCGAGGCGCTGGAGCTGGGAATCGCCCAGGCCCGGCCGGGCAACCGGATCTACGACATCGGCGCTGCCGTCCAGGCCCACGTCGAGGCCAACGGCTACTCCGTGGTCCGCGACTTCGTGGGCCATGGGGTGGGGCGCCGACTCCACGAGGAGCCGCAGGTCCCCAACTATGGCCCGGCGGGCCAGGGCGTGCGGATCAAGCCGGGCATGGTGCTCGCCATCGAGCCGATGGTGAACGTCGGGACCTGGCAGGTGGAGGAGCTGGACGACGACTGGACCGCGGTGACCGCCGATGGGAAGCTCTCGGCTCATTTCGAGCACACCATCGCGGTGACCGAGGACGGGCCGGTCGTGCTCACCCTCCCGTGACGGGGGGCGAGCGGCTTGTGCAAGTAGGACTTGTCGGCGGGGGCGGAATATGCTATCCCCCGCCGGCTTTTGATTACCCCAGTGACTCCCGCGGGCGGAGAAGAGGCCCGGGACGGGAAGTCGATCACCTGGCTGCGGAGCGAGCGATGAAGGTGCGGGCATCCGTCAAAAAGATTTGCGAGAAGTGCAAGGTCATTCGGCGTCGCGGCATCGTGCGCGTCATCTGCGCGGCCAACCCGCGTCACAAGCAGCGCCAGGGCTGAAGACCCTTTCGTTTTCCGGAGGCAACACGTGGCACGCATCGCCGGCGTAGACCTTCCCCGCGAGAAGCGGGTGGTGATCTCGCTCCAGTACATCTACGGCATCGGTTCCAGCATCGCGAAGCAGATCTGCGAGCGCGCTGGGGTCGACGAGAACATCCGCACCAAGGATCTCACCGACGACCAGACTCGTCGGATCCGCGAGGTCATCGACGCGAACTACAAGGTCGAGGGCGACCTCCGCCGCGAGATCTCGATGAACATCAAGCGGCTCATGGACCTCGGCTGCTACCGGGGCCTCCGTCACCGCAAGGGCCTGCCCGTCCGCGGTCAGCGCACCCACACCAACGCTCGCACCCGCAAGGGCCCGAAGCGTGGTCTGGCGCGCCCCCGCCCCGCGGCTGGTCGCTAAATCCTGGCGCCCTCGGGCGTTGATCACCTGATTCGGAGCAGCAATGGCCGACGACAAGAAGACCAAGAAGAAGGTCAAGAAGAACATCCAGCAGGGTGTCGTGCACATCTCCTCGACGTTCAACAACACCCTCATCACCATCACCGACGTCTCGGGCAACGTGATCTCCTGGTCGAGCGCCGGCGCCCGCGGGTTCAAGGGTTCGCGCAAGTCGACCCCGTTCGCCGCGCAGGTTGCCGCTGGTGATGCCGCCGCCAAGGCGATGGAGCATGGCCTTCGGACGGTCTCGGTCATGGTGAAGGGGCCGGGTGCCGGCCGTGAGTCCGCGCTGCGCGCGCTCGCCGCCGCGGGCCTCAAGGTTCAGCTCATCAAGGACGTGACCCCGATCCCGCACAATGGCTGCCGTCCGCCGAAGCGGCGCCGGGTCTGATCCGCACGACGAATTCGGGCGCTGCGGCGGCGGCTCGTGAAGCGGGCCGCCCCTGCCATTTCAGCGCGCAGACGACCTAAGGAGATTGCCAAGTGGCTCGTTACACCGGAGCGTCGTGCCGCCTCTGCCGACGCGAGAACCTCAAGATGTACCTCAAGGGCGACCGCTGCTACAGCGACAAGTGCGCGATCGAGCGTCGCCCCTATCCGCCGGGCCAGCACGGCCAGGGCCGGATCAAGTTTTCCGAGTACGGCGTGCAGCTGCGCGAGAAGCAGAAGGTCAAGCGCATGTACGGCCTGCTCGAGTCGCAGTTCCGCCTCACCTACAAGAAGGCCTCCGCCAAGAAGGGCAAGGCCGGTGAGAACCTGCTCCAGGCGCTGGAGCTCCGTCTCGACAACGTCGCCTTCCGCCTCGGTTTCGCGGACACCCGCGCCGAGTCCCGCCAGCTCGTGCGTCACGCGCACTTCCTGGTGAACGGCAAGAAGGTCAACATCCCTTCGTACCAGGTGCGCGTGGGCGACAAGATCTCCGTCAAGGAGAAGAGCCGCAACGTCGCCCGGATCACCGAGGCGCTCGAGGCGGTGGACCGCCGCGGCGTGCCTGCCTGGCTGGAGGTCGACAAGAAGGCCCTCGAGGGCACCGTCAAGTCGCTGCCAGCCCGCGAGGATCTGACGCTCCCGATCCAGGAGCAGCTGATCGTCGAGCTCTACAGCAAGTAATTCCGAGCCAACCCCTGTAGCCGCCCGTGGGGCCCGGCCTCGAGTCGGGCGTGGAGGGCGGCGCTGGAGTCCGAGAAGATGGCTGACGCCACCATCGCGAAGAACTGGCGCGACCTGATCAAGCCCCGGGGCCTGCAGGTCGACCAGGAGTCGCTGACCAACACCTACGGCAAGTTCGTCGCCGAGCCCCTCGAGCGCGGCTTCGGCATCACGCTGGGCAACTCGCTGCGCCGCGTGCTGCTGTCGTCTCTCCAGGGCGCGGCGATCACCTCCGTGAAGATCGAGGGCGTGGACCACGAGTTCACCACCGTGCCCGAGGTCTCCGAGGACGTGACCGACATCATCCTCAACCTCAAGGAGGTTCGCCTCCGGATGCACACGCTCGACACGAAGCCGCTGCGCATCGAGGTCGAGGGGCCGAAGGAGGTCAAGGCGGGCGACATCATCACCGACCCGCAGGTGGAGGTTCTCAACCCCGGCCACCGCATCGCCACGGTGGCCGAGGGCGGCAAGCTCCGCATCGAGATGACCTGCCGCCGCGGCAGGGGCTACGTCCCGGCGGAGCGGAACAAGGTTCCGGGGCAGCCGATCGGCACCATCCCGGTCGACTCGCTCTTCTCGCCGGTCAAGCGGGTCAACTACCAGGTGACCAACGCCCGCGTCGGCCAGCAGACCGACTACGACAAGCTCACCCTCGAGGTCTGGACCGACGGCTCGGTGGAGCCCGCGGACGCGGTGGCCTACGCCGCCAAGATCGTCAAGGAGCAGCTGTCGATCTTCATCAACTTCGACGAGACCGAGGAGCCCGTCGCCGTCGAGATGCCGAAGCAGGAAGAGAAGCTCAACGAGAACCTCTTCCGCTCGGTGGACGAGCTCGAGCTCTCGGTCCGCTCGGCCAACTGCCTCCAGAACGCCAACATCAAGACGATCGGCGAGCTGGTGCAGAAGACCGAAGCGGAGATGCTCAAGACCAAGAATTTCGGCCGCAAGAGCCTCAAGGAGATCAAGGAGATCCTTGCGGAGATGGGGCTCTCGCTGGGCATGAAGCTGGAGAACTGGCCGCCGAAGGGCGGCGGGTCGAGCACCAGCACGCCCACCATCTGATGGGGCCACGGAGCGCCTTCGGGCGCTCCGCCAACTGTGAAAGCTGGGGGCGCTGGGACAGCGCCCTTCGATGACGGAGCAAGAAGATGCGTCACGGAGTTGCCGGCAGGAGGTTCTCGCGGACCTCGAGCCACCGCGAAGCGATGATGGACAACATGGTCACCTCGCTCCTGCGGCACGAGCGGATCCGCACCACCCTTCCGAAGGCCAAGGAAGCCCGCAAGCTCGCCGAGAAGGTGATCACCCTCGGCAAGAAGGGCTCGCTGCACAACCGTCGCACCGCCGCCAGGGTGGTGAACGACAAGGAGGTGCTGGCCAAGGTGTTCGGTCCCCTGTCCGAGCGGTACGCGCAGCGGCCGGGCGGCTACACCCGGATCATCCGGCTGGGCAAGCGGCTCGGTGACGCCGCCGAGATGGCGCTCCTCGAGCTGGTGGACCGCCCCGAGGCCCCCGCGGCCCCCGCCGCCGCCGAGGGTGAGGGCGCGGAGACGAAGGCCGCCGAGTAGGACCGGTCGCCTTCCGCGGAAGAGCGGCGTTCGCCGCCCCGGGTCACCCGGGGGTGGTGGGCGCCGCTTTTCGTGTTCCTGCGGGCTGCCCGCGGCGCAGGCAGCCGCGTGCCGGATCGTTGGGCAGGTCCCGCCCCGCGGGCCCTCCCACCGCCGCGATGGGCGCCTCCACGCCTCGGCACCGCCGGTGCAGAGGCCTTCCCGCAGGAGGTGTCCCCATGGCGGAGGAGAACCTGCTCGATACCCTCTTCGTCGTCGGCTGCGCGCTCGTGGTCTTCTTCATGAACGCGGGCTTCTGCCTGCTGGAGGCCGGGCTCTGCAGGGCGCGCAACGCCGCCTCGGTGCTGGCGAAGAACTTCGCCGTCTTCGGCGTGGCGGCGCTGGCCTACTGGGCGGTCGGGTACGGGCTGATGTACGGGGGAAGCGAGGGTGCGCTCGGCGGCCTGCTCGGCACCTCGGGCTTCTTCCCGGACGGCGCCGGCCCCTCGCCGGCGCCCGTGCCCCAGGCCGCCTTCTTCTTCTTCCAGCTCGTCTTCGTCGCCACCTGTGCCTCGATCGTCAGCGGCGCGGTGGCGGAGCGGACCCGATACCTCGCCTACCTCGCCTTCTGCGCCTTCTGCTGCGCGATCGTCTACCCCGTGGTCGGCCACCTGATCTGGGGCGGCGGCTGGCTCGCCCGCCTCGGCTTCGTCGACTACGCCGGCTCCACCGCGGTCCACGCCACCGGCGGGATGGCGGCGCTGGTGGGCGCCTGGCGGGTCGGTCCGCGCACCGGCCGCTACGACGAGCGGGGCAGGCCGCGGGCGCTCCACGGCCACTCGCTCTCGCTCGCCACGCTGGGCACCTGCATCCTCTGGCTGGGCTGGTTCGGCTTCAACGCCGGGTCGGGTCTCGCCTTCGACGCGACCGCGTTGCGGGTGGTGCTGACCACCGCGCTCGCCTCCGCCGCGGGCGTGGTCTCCTCCACACTCACCGCCTGGTGGCGCCTCGGCAAGCCGGAGCTGACCATGACGCTCAACGGCTGCCTCTGCGCCCTCGTCTCCATCACCGCCGGCTGCGCGGTGGTGACGCCCGCCGCCGCGGTGGCGATCGGGGCGGCGGGGGGCGTCCTGGTGGTCCTCGCCGTGCCCCTCTTCGATCGCCTGCGCATCGACGATCCCGTCGGCGCCCTCTCGGTCCATCTGGTCGGCGGCGTCTTCGGCACCCTCGCCGTGGGGCTCTTCGCCCATCCGGCGCTGGGGGAGAGCGCCGGCCTCCTCCACGGCGGCGGCGCGCGCCTGCTCGCGGTGCAGCTCGCCGGCGTGCTCTCGGTGCTGGCGTTCGTCGGCGCCGCCTCGCACTGCCTCTTCGCCGCGATCCGTCGCACCATCGGGCTGCGCGTCGACGCGGAGTCCGAGGCGATCGGGCTCGATCGCGCGGAGATCGGCGTGCCCGCCTACGGCGAGGATCTCGCCGGTGCGGCGGCGACGGGCGGCCGCGTACGCCAGCGAGGCTTCTACCTGCGCCCGGCACCGGGCCGCGGCGGCAGGGCGGGCCACCCGGCGATGGCGCGCACGCCGGCCCTCCAGCCCCGCGAGGCGTGAGCGCACGCGGGCGGCGGTGCCCGGTCATCCGCCGCGGCGCAGCAGGGGGACCAGCTTCGCCATGTCGGCGAAGAAGCGCTCCCGCTCGCGCCGCCGGAGCTGGTCGTCGGGGGCGCGGAGCACCGCCGAGGGATGGACGGTGGCCATCACCCACGGCGCCAGGTCGTGGCCGCGCAGCAGCTCGCCGCGGGATCGGGTGACGCGGAAGCCGCGCCCCAGCAGCGCCTGGGCGGCGGTGGCGCCCAGGCAGACCACCACCTCGGGGCGGAGCGCGGCGAGCTCCGCGTCGAGCCAGGGGCGGCAGGCGGCGATCTCCCGCGCGTTGGGCTTGACGTGGAGGCGGCGCTTGCCCCGCGGCTCCCACTTGAAGTGCTTCACCACGTTGGTGACGTACGCGAGGCGGCGCTCGATCCCCGCCGCCTCGAGCGCCTGATCGAGGAGGCGGCCCGACGGCCCGACGAAGGGAACGCCGGCGAGATCCTCCTCGTGCCCCGGCTGCTCGCCGACGAAGACGATCCGCGCGTCGGGGGCGCCGGCGCCGAAGACGGTCTGCGTCCCCCGTTTCCAGAGAGGGCAGGCGCGGCACGTGGCCGCCGCCGCGCGGAGCGCGTCGAGGTCGCCGCCCTCCGGCACGAGGGGCGCGGCGGTCTCGTCGGGCGGGCGTCGGGAAGCCATCGCCCACCGGTTGCGCACGGCGGCCCCCCGCGGCCCCTGCCCGAGCGGGGTGGGGCGGGTGGGGGGATGTCATCCATGCGCAGAAACTGTTAGCCTGCCCCTCACCCCTTGTCTCGCTTGCAGTGATCCGAGGCTCCGGCCCCGGAAATGTGCGGAGTGGCACCCCCACATCGCAACACGGAGGCGTTCTCGTGCGCAGATGGAGTTGGATCGCTCTCGTCCTCCCGCTCGTCGCCGGTTGCTCCTGCGACGAGGGTCTCTCCAACGCTGCCGGGCAGGTCACCGCGACGCCGGCAGCCCTCGACTTCGGCGGCGTCCACGTCGGTGATCAGGGCATGCGCGAGGTCTCGTTCCGCAACGACGGCCGGACCGCGGTCTCGCTGCGAGCCGCCGAGATGCCCGCCGCCTTCCGTGCCGAGCCGGAGGTGCTCCAGATCGGTCCGGGCAGCTCGGCGTCCTGGCGTTTCTTCTTCGCGCCGCAGGCGGTCGGGCCGGCGGGGGGCGACGCCCGGCTCGTCGCCACCGGCGCCAGCGACGAAGCGATCGTGCTCCCGATGACGGGGGAGGGGCTCTCCCGCGAGCTGCGCGTCGCCGACCTCGACTTCGGCATGGTGCCGGTGGGCGAGGAGCGGACGCTGCCCCTCGAGGTGACGAGCGAGAGCAACGGGCCGCTCACCGTGCAGCTTTCGCTGGTCGGCGCCGACGCGGACTTCTTCACCCTCTTCTCCAGCTCGTTCGAGCTCCCCGCGCGGGCCACCCGCTCGGTGCAGATGGGCTTCAGGCCGCCGACGCGCGGGCTGCGCTCGGTGACGCTCGAGCTGCGCACCTGCGCCGCGTGCCTGCCGCACCAGGTCACCCTCCGCGGCACCGGCGCCGTCACCGCGATCGACGCGGTGCCCCGGCACCTCGACTTCGGCTTCGTCAGCCTCGGCGGCACCCGCATGATCGAGCTCGAGCTCGCCAACACCGGCGACTACCCGATCCTCGTGGGCAGCGCTGCGCTCGACGCGCCGGGCACCGATTTCTCCGCCGCCCTCGACGTGTTCCCGCTCGAGCTCGCCGGACGGGAGAAGGTGCGCATCCCCGTCACCTTCTCGCCGCCGCTCGAGGCGGAGCGCGAGCTGCAGCAGGGGACGATCCGCTTCTTCGACGGCGAGGACGTGCTGCTGGCGGAGGTCCCGATGACCGGCACGCCCGGCGGCCCCGCCATCGGCGTGACCCCGGAGCAGCTCGACTTCGGCTTCCAGCCGGTGGGTCTGGCCATCAGCCGGGTGGTCACCGTGCGCAACTTCGGCGATCCGGGCAGCGTCCTCGTCTACGGCGCCCACGTCGAGGGCGCGCAGCAGGAGAACTTCCAGGTGCACGTCCTCGACGATCTCCCGGCGGACGCAGGCACCGACCTGGTCAACATCGAGGTGGTCTTCCAGGCGGTCCAGGCGGGGGACATCTATGGCGACCTGGTGATCTCCACCGGCGACGACGAGCGCCCGCTGATCCGCGTGCCGATGGGGGGCACCGCCCGCATGACCCAGCCCTGCACGCTCACCGTGGTCCCGTCCCGGCTCCGCTTCGGCCTGGTGCCGAGCCGCGGGGAGTACGTCCGCGACGTCACCGTGCGGAACGACGGCGAGGACGACTGCCTGATCTGGGACGTGCGCTTCGAGGAGGGCAGCTCGCCCTACTTCGCCACCGCGGGAACGCCCTCCGAGACCACGGTGATCCCGGTGGGCGGCAGCCTGCCGCTCTCGGTGCGCTTCACCCCCAACGGCCACGAGGAGGTGCTGCAGGAGGCGGTCTTGAGCTTCGGCCACTCCACGCCCGCCACGCCGCGCCGGCGGATCGACGTGAGCGGCATGGGGAGCAGGCACCGGATCGATGCCACCCCCAATCCGCTCGTGCTGGACGCGCGCGCCATCGGCTTCCCCAACCTTGGCTTCGTCACCGTGGCCAACCGCGGCGAGCTCAACGTTACCGTGATTGGCGCCAACCGCAGCGCCGAGACCTCGCCCGAGTTCTCGGTCGATCCCTCCGCCGGCGTTCCCGGCACGCTGGTCACCGACGCCACCGGCGTCTTCCAGGTGCGCTACGTCGCCAACGAGCAGGGGATCGACGAGGGACAGATCGAGATCTGGATCGCCGAGGCGACCGAGCCCTACCTGGTCGACATGCGCGCCGCGGGAACCGACGACACCTGCGAGGAGGAATGCGCCGCGCCGGTGGCCTACTGCCCGGGACCGCAGGTCACCAACGTCAACAACGTGATCCAGCTGGTGGGCGGCGGCGCCGACGCCACCAACGACCCGCTCACCTGCACCTGGCGCGTCGTCGGCAGGCCGATCGGATCGAGCGCCGCGCCCCAGACGCCCGCCCAGTGCATCACCGGCTTCGTGCCCGACCTGGTGGGCGACTACACGCTGGAGCTCACCGTCCGCGACCCGATGGGCAACGAGGGCAAGTGCACCACCGACGTCCACGCCAATCCGTACGGCGGCATCTGGGTGGAGATGTACTGGTCGCCGGCGGGCGACATCGATCTCCACCTGCTCCACCCGAACGCCGGCAGCCCGGCGGTGCGCAGCTCGTGGACCGACATGCAGTGGGCCTGCCACTACGCCAACTGCAAGCTGAGCTCCGGCACGCCCCTCGAGTGGGATTCGCCCACGCTCAACGACAACCCGAGCCTCGACGTGGACGACATCACCGGTACCGGTCCGGAGAACATCCGGATCCACCAGCCCAGCACCAGCCACCACTACTCGGTCGGCTTCAAGAACTTCAGCAACGGCAACTTCCCGGTGGCGGTGACGGTCAACGTCTACTGCGGCGGCGTGCAGGTCTACGGGCAGACCTACCAGAGCACGGTCGACGACGAGATCTTCCACGTCGGCGACGTGACCTACTCGTCCAACGGCTGCACCTTCGTCCCCAGCACGACGGTCATCCAGTAGGCCGGACGGCAGCTGTGCGCGCGCCCATCCGCCCGCGGGTGGGCGCGCGTCGCGACCTGGTATCTCCTCCACCCGCCCCCGCTTGCGCGGGACCTGGTGGAGGAGACGCGCGCTGCCGCCCGCCCTACATTCTTTCGTTTGCTCCGCCTCCGGCCTCCGGCGGAGCGAGCCGCCGCTTCAGCGCACCGCCTCCAGCGCCGCGCGCAGCGGCGCGAACATCGGATCGTTTGGACCGGCGTAGCCGACGAGGACGAAGGTGGCGCGCCGCTCGCGATCGACCACGAGGAAGGTGGGCCAGTGGCGCATCGCCACCAGCTCCGCCCACGCCCGGGCGTCGCGGTGGTGGTGGACGCCCTCCCTTCCGATCGGCAGGCCCAGTTCCTCCAGGACCCGCTCCGGAAAGCCGGGCGCCTCGTCGTCGGGAAACTCGGGGACGTGGAGGGCGACGAAGGGCACGCCCATCTCCCGCGCCAGGGGCACGAGCACCTGGAGCCCCTTCTTGCAGTACCAGCAGGAGGCGCCCCACATCCCCACCAGCCACGGGGGATCCGGGGGCGGGTCGGTGAGCCAGCCGCCCGCGGGGCCCCGGTGGCCGGCGCCCGGCAGCGGCGGGAGGAGCCGGGGCGGATCGAGCCGTCCGCCGCGGCCCGGTTCTTCGTAGCGATCGGCCATGGATCGAAGATAGCGAGGCGGGGCGGGGGAGGCCGGGCCAGCACGGAAGATGATGCGAAGAGCGGAGGTTTCCTGCTTGACGGTGCGGTGGGGGAAGGGTAGAAACGCCCCACCTTTCGGCGCCATAGCCAAGTGGTAAGGCAGAGGTCTGCAAAACCTCCATTCCCCGGTTCAAATCCGGGTGGCGCCTCCAGCGAGCGAAAGAGCCCCGGTCGACCACCGGGGCTTTTTCTTTGCCGCTCCTGGGCGCGGCACCTGGGCAGGAGCCCGCCCGCCGTGCCAGGATGGACGGCTCCTCCCGAACGCACCGTGGAAAAGCTACCGGCGCTCCTCCTCGTCGTCGGCTCCTATGCCGGCTATCTCCTCGCCTGGCGGCGGGTGCGGGTGGCGCGCGGCCGCAGGCAGATCGAGGGGGCGGAGCTCCTGCGCCACTACGACCACGCTGCCCTGGCCGCCGAGCTGGGGGAGGTCTGCGCCGCGGACGACACCGCCGCCGCCGGACCGCGCGTGGCGCCGATCCCGGTGGGGCCGCTCGGCGCGCTCCCGGCGCCGTGGGCGGAGGCGCCGTGGACCCGGGAAGCGCCCGGCCGCCTGCGCGGCGCCCGCGACGAGCTCCTCCGCGGCCTCCCCGCGGAGGCCGCCGCGGCCGCAGCGGTGGAGGGGGCGCCGCCGGCGGCGATCCGCTCGCTCTTCACCTGGGCCTGCCTCCACCGCCTCTTCGGCGGGGAGCTCGCCGCCGCGGCGGAGTGCGCCGCGTCGCTGGTCCTGCTCGACCCCGGCGCGGCGCCCCTGGGCCACCGCCTCCTCGCCCGCGTGGAGACGGTGCGGGCGGAGCTGGAGAAGCCCGGTCCGGCGCGGGAGGCCGCCTGCACCCGCGCGCTGGATCACCTGCGCCGCGGACGCGAGGGAGGCGATCTCCCCGGTCCCGCGGAGCTCGGCCTGCGGGCCCACCTGGAGGTGCTGCGCCTCTCGTTCTGGGATCTGGAGTGGCGCGAGCTGGTGGCGCGCCGCCTGTTGCGCGCGGCCCTCGCGCTCCATCCCGCCGCGCCGCCGCTCCACCTCGTCCGCGCCGAGCTCGCGGCGGCGCTCGGCGATCCCGCGGGCGCCGCGGACCACCTCGCCCGGGCGCTCTATTACGCGCGCGGCGCGCCGTTCTACGCCGGGCCGATCGCTGCCGCCCCGTGGGTGGCGCGGGTGCGCCCCGCGCTCGCCGCGGAGGCCCGCCGCCTTCTCGCCGGCGAAGGCGGGGAGGGGGAGCGCAACCGCGGCCCCGCAGCGGGGCCGCGCTGAAGGGACGGCCGCCGCTCGCGCGACACGGGTGCAGGGCGGTCCTGCGCCCAATCCACGGGAGGCAGCGTCGGCGTGTCTCCTCCGCCGGGCCGCCGTGACCCGCGGGGGCGATGGCGCGCTGCGGCGGATTCTCCGGCCCTGGCGCGGACCAGCCGCTGATTGACTTGCGGGGGGCCGCCCCCTACAGTCGGGGCCCTTCGCGGCAGCGACTCCCGCAGCCCAGGTGACTGCACGATGAACCTGGCCTCCTTCGGCCTGTCCGACGTCGGACGCAAGCGCCAGCACAACGAGGACGCCTTCCTCGCCGACGATTCGCTGGGGCTCTACGTCGTCTGCGACGGCATGGGAGGGCACGCCGCCGGCGAGGTCGCCTCCGCCCGCACCATCGAGGTGGTCCGCGAGCACGTCGCCGCCAACCGCGCGGTGCTCGAGGCGCTCGCCGCCGATCCCTCGCCCGGCAACCGCGCCGCGGCGGTGGCGCTGGTGGAGACGGCGGTGCAGCGCGCCTGCGCCGCGGTCCACGAGCTCGCCCAGGCGGACGCGGAGAAGCGCGGGATGGGGACCACCTGCGTGGTCCTGGTCGTCGCCGGCGAGAAGGCGGTCATCGCCCACGTGGGCGACTCGCGCGTCTACCTGATCCGCAACTCGGAGCAGCACCAGCTCACCGAGGACCACACGCTGGTGCAGGCGCAGCTCAAGCAGGGCGTGATCACGCCGGAGCAGGCGGCGACCTCGCCCTACCGCAACGTGATCACCCGCGCCGTGGGGATCCAGGCGTCGGTGCAGGTGGACACGCTCCTCTCCGACGTGCTGCCCGGCGATCTCTTCCTCCTCTGCAGCGACGGCCTCCACGGCTACCTCGGCGACGACGAGGGGCCGCGCCTCGCCAACGGCACGCCGATCGATCAGCTCGCCAGGCGCCTGGTCGACCTCGCCAACGAGCGCGGCGGCAAGGACAACGTCACCGCGCTGGTGGTGTCCACCGGCGGGCCGCGCAACGACGGCGCGCGCGGCGAGGCAGAGGCCCGCCTCGAGGCGATGCGCAAGATCCCCCTCTTCCAGCACCTCAGCTACAAGGAGCAGATGGCGGTCCTCGCCATCGCCAACGCGCGCTCCTTCAACCCCGGCCAGGAGATCGTCCGGCAGGGCACCCCCGCCGAGCACCTCTACGTGGTGGTCAAGGGGCGCGTGGTGGTCGAGGCGGGCGGGACGCAGGTGGCGGAGCTCCGCGCCGGCGCCCACTTCGGCGAGATGGGGCTGATCGAGCAGGCCACCCGCTCCGCCACCGTCCGCGCGGTGGAGCCGACCCGCTGCGTGGTGCTCGGCCGCCTCGAGCTGCTGGCGCTGATGCGCAAGGAGCCGGTGCTCGCCGTCAAGCTCCTCTGGAGCATGGTGCACGGCCTCGCGGAGCGGCTGCGGATCACCAACGCCGAGCTGGCGGAGGCGCGCGGCCAGCAGGCCGCCGAGCTTCCCAACGGCGCTGGCCTGGCCTCCCTCGACGCGCCCGCCGCGGCGCAGCCCCGCGTCGTCCACCTCGAGGCCCAGTCGCAGCAGCCGCCGCCGCTGGCCACCTCGCCCGCGCACCGTGCCGCCTCCCAGCCGGGGGCGCAGCCGCCGCCGCTCCACCACCAGGCAGGCTCGCAGCCGCGTCCCCCCGCGTCTCCCGAGGTTCGAAAGCCCTGACCGCCTCCCGGCGGGCACTCGTCCCGCGGGTGGCGGTCGTCCCGTTCGGGCGCGCGCGGATGCGTGCGCTCTGTGGCCCGATCCCGCGCCGCGGCGCGGGGAAGGGCAGCCATCATGCGGGCCCGGGCGATCCGGGCCTGGCGCCGATCGCCGCAGCGGGCGATCGCGCGCCGCAGGAGTCTCCGAGTCATGAGTCGCATCCCCGTCGGCGTGGTGGGCGCCACCGGTCTCGCCGGCCAGCAGTTCCTCGCCGCCCTCGAGAACCACCCGATCTTCGAGCTCGTCACCGTCGCCGCCAGCGCCCGCAGCGCGGGCAAGCGCTACCGCGACGCGATCCGCACCGCCAGCGGCCAGTCGCAGTGGTTCGCCAGCCCGCGCGTCCCCGAGGCCTTCGCCGATCTGGTGGTGGAAGACGGTTCGGAGCTCGACCCCCGCGGCCTGGGCCTGATCTTCTCCGCGGTGGACGGCGACACGGCGCGCACCCTCGAGGCGAAGTACGCCGCCACCACGCCGGTGGTCTCCACGGCGAGCGCCTTCCGCTACGAGGCGGACGTGCCGCTCCTCATCCCGCCGGTCAACGCGGACCACGCCCGGCTGATCGAGGCGCAGCGCGCGCGCCGCGGCTGGAAGGGCTTCGTCGCGCCGATCCCCAACTGCACCACCACCGGCCTCGCCATCACCCTCGCGCCCCTCGCCGCGGCGTTCGGCGTGGAGATGGTGCTGATGACCTCGATGCAGGCGGTCTCCGGTGCGGGGCGCTCGCCCGGCGTCATCGTCCTCGACGCGGTGGACAACGTGATCCCCTACATCCCCAGGGAGGAGGAGAAGGTGCAGCTCGAGACGAGGAAGATCCTCGGCTCGCTGGCAGGGGAGGCGATCGCGCCCCACGCGATGGCGGTCTCCTGCACCTGCACCCGGGTCGCCGTCCTCGACGGCCACACGGAGAGCGTCTTCGTCAAGCTGCGGGGCGCGCCCTCGCCCGAGGCGGTGGCGGAGGCGATGCGCACGTGGAAGGGGGCGGCCATCGCCGCGTCGCTCCCCTCCGCGCCGGCGCGCTGGATCGAGGTGAGCGACGATCCCTTCCGGCCCCAGCCGCGGCTCGATCGCGAGGCGGGGGACGGGATGACCACCACCGTGGGCCGGGTGCGGGAGGAGGCGGCGCTGGGCGGCGCCAAGTACGTGCTCGTCTCCCACAACACCAAGATGGGCGCGGCCAAGGGCGCGCTCCTGGTGGCGGAGCTGCTCCACGCGCAGGGCTACGTCGGCTGATTTTCGCGGGGAGGGGCCGGCCGCCGCGTTGCCATCGGCCCGGAAGTGCGATACGCCTTGGCTCCCCTGTGATTATTTCGAGAACTCTTCCCGGCCTGCGCCGGACGCCGGAGCTCCCAACCGTATGAGCCAGCTGCTCAAGATCGTCCTGACCGCTGCGATCGTGATCGCGGTCTCCGTGATCTCCATCAACAAGTACAACGACACGGTCGAGGAGTACGAGTACCGGCTCGCCCGGGCCGAGCTCCGCGCGGACTACCTGGAGCGCGCCGCCGCGGTGCGCGCCATCCAGGATCCGGTCCGCTACGAGGAGGAGGTGCGCGGCCTCTTCAAGTGGTACGTGGGCGAGCTCACCGAGCTGGGCAACCGCTTCCCCGCGTTCAAGGGCGGCGAGGACGCCTACCTGAAGGAGCTCGAGGCGCGCAAGGCGGCGGGGCAGCTCGACGAGGAGGAGTTCGCCGCGTACAAGGCCTCCTACGATCAGGTGAAGGAGATCTGGGACCTGATCAAGGCGGGCCGCTACAGCCCCGAGCTCACCGCCGCCGACGGCTCGATGCGGATCGACTTCCTCGAGTTCGAGCCCACCACCATCGACGGCGAGAAGGGCGTGAAGGGCCGCTTCGTCCTGTGGGGCGCGCAGCGCCGCAAGCTGGAGGAGAAGGCGGCCAACGGCGTGGTCTCCTACCGTTACGACGTCCAGGCGAGCTTCCAGGGCCCGGACTTCAAGCTCACCGGCAAGGACGGCAAGCCGGTGGCCGAGGCGTCGGGCGTCCTCCCCAACGGCCCCTACGTCCCCTACCCGGAGCAGAAGCTGGCCGACTTCCCGCCGATGGCCTACATCGGGACCTTCGCCTTCCCGGTGCTCCCCCACCAGGCGGTCAAGGCGCAGATCGAGTCGGCGGTGATCTCCCGGTCCACCACCGGCCGCGACATCGAGGCGCGCTTCACCTGGACGAAGGACGTCCCCGCCGCGTGGAAGCTCGCCGAGGGCGAGGAGTGGACCGGCGCCGCCGTGGAGGAGCGCGAGGAGCTGGCGCGCTGATCGCGCCTTCGCCTCCAGCGTGCGCGTGACGTCGGGCGGGCCCTCCGGGGCGCCGCCCGACGTCGTTTCGGGGGATGCGTCCGCGGCGGCGAAGCGTTGTCGCAGGACCGTACCTGCTCTGTTAGAGTCCGCCGCCCGATGAAAGACGCAGCCTTCCTCACCTTCGTCAAGCTGCTCCCCAAGAGCCAGCTCTCCCGCTTCGTCGGCGGCGCCGCGCGCCTCCCCGGCCTGCCCGGCGCCCACCAGGCGGCGATCCACACCTTCGCCCAGCAGTACCAGGTCAACGTCGACGAGGCGGAGCTCCCCCTCGAGGCGTACGAGACCTTCGGCGACTTCTTCGTGCGCCGGCTCAAGCCGGGCGCGCGTCCGATCGAGCCGGGCGACGACGTGGTGGTCTCCCCGGTGGACGGGACGGTGAGCCAGGCAGGGATCTCCACCGGCGGAAGGCTGATCCAGGCCAAGGGGCGCGACTACTCCCTCGCCTCGCTCCTCGGCGACGAGGCGGAGGCGAAGCGCTTCGAGGGCGGCGCCTGGACCACCATCTACCTCTCGCCCCGCGACTACCACCGGATCCACGCGCCGCTGGGCGGGACGATCCTCGGGTGGAACTACATCCCCGGCCACCTGTGGCCGGTCAACCGACCCTCGGTGCGCGGCGTGCCCGAGCTCTTCGCCATCAACGAGCGCGTGGTGATCTGGATGGAGACGCCGCTGGGCCGGGTGGCGCTGGTGGCGGTGGGCGCCACCATCGTGGGGCGGATCCGCCTCGCCTTCGACGAGCTCGCCACCAACCAGGGCCAGCCGGCGCGCGCCGTCCGCTACGACGAGCCGAAGCCCGTCGCCAAGGGGGACGAGGTGGCGATGTTCGAGATCGGCTCCACGGTGATTCTCTGCTTCGAGCCGGGCCGCGTGCAGCTCGACGAGCGGCTGCAGCCGGAGGTGCCGGTGCGCCTCGGCGAGCGCATCGGCGGTCCCGCGGGTGCGAAATGAAGATCAACTCGGTCAAGGGAATGAACGACGTTCTCCCCACGGCGGAGGGCGAGCAGGCAGCGTTCAACAGCCGGATCTGGGAGCGGGCGGAGAAGGTCTTCCGCGACGTCTTCCGCCGCTACGCCTTCGACGAGGTGCGCACGCCGCTGGTGGAGGAGGCGCAGCTCTTCGCCCGCTCGGTGGGCGAGGCGACCGACATCGTCGGCAAGGAGATGTACACCTTCGAGGATCGCAGCGGGAAGAAGCTCCTCGCCCTGCGCCCCGAGGGGACGGCGGGCGCGGCGCGCGCCTACATCGAGCACGGCCTGCCGATGCGCGATCCCGTGCAGCGCTGGTGGTACTTCGGCTCGATGTTCCGCCACGAGCGGCAGCAGAAGCACCGCTACCGCCAGTTCTACCAGGTGGGCGCCGAGGCCTACGGCGTGGCGGCGCCGGAGGCGGACGCGGAGATCCTCGCCCTCTGCCGCGACATCCTCGAGGGGCTGGGGCTCGCCGGGATCGAGCTGCGCCTCAACACCCTCGGCGACGAGAAGTGCAGGCCCGCCTACCTCGAGCTCCTCACCGCCTTCCTGCGCGAGCGGCGGGAGCAGCTCTGTGCGGAGTGCCGCGACCGGCTCGAGCGCAACCCGCTGCGCGTCCTCGACTGCAAGAACGAGGGGTGCAAGGCGGTGGTGGCCGACGCGCCCGCCAGCTACGACCACCTGTGCGACGCGTGCGCCGACCACTTCGCGCGCGTGCGCGCCGCGGTCGATCGCCTGGGCATCGAGTACGCGCTCGACAAGAACCTGGTGCGCGGCCTCGACTACTACACCCGCACCTCCTTCGAGTACCTGGCCTCGGCGCTGGGTGGCGGGCAGCAGACCGCGGTCTGCGGCGGCGGGCGCTACGACGGCCTGGTCAAGCAGCTCGGCGGCGCCGACACGCCGGCGATCGGCTTCGCCATGGGCGTGGAGCGGCTCTGCGCGCTCATCGCCCAGGCGGAAGGGATCCCCGCAGCGGCCCCCGGCCTCTTCATCGCCTTCGGCGACGACGCGGGGCGCGACGAGGCGCTCCTCCTCGCCACCGCCGCGCGGAAGGCGGGGGTGCCGACGGAGGTGGATTTCCGCGGCGGCAAGCTCTCCCGCCAGCTCGGCCGCGCCGACAAGCGGGGCGCGCGCTTCGCGGTGGTGCTCGGCGGCGACGAGGTGGCGTCGCGCCGCGCCCGGCTCAAGGACATGCGCGACGGCAGCGAGGAAGAGGTGGCGCTCGACGAGCTCGCCGCCCTGGTGGCGCGCAGGTTCGGGTGAGCGCCGCGCGTGGCGGAGGCCGGGCGCGGGGAAGGGCGATGGCGGCAGGGTTGGAACGCGTACCGTGGATCCGCCGTCCCGCGGGGGCGGCGGAGGGGGAGATCCTCCCGGCGCTCGTCGGTCCCACCGGCTCCGGCAAGAGCGCCCTCGCCCTCGCGGTGGCGGAGCGCCTGCCGGTGGAGATCGTCTCCTGCGATTCGCAGGCGGTCTACCGCACGCTCGACATCGGCACCGCCAAGCCCACCGCTGCGGAGCGCGCGCGGGTTCCCCACCACCTGATCGACGTGGCCGGCGTGGAGGAGGAGTTCTCCGCCGCGCGCTTCGTCGAGGAGGCGGAAGCGGCCATCGCCGCGATCCGGGGCAGGGGACGGATCCCGCTGCTGGTGGGCGGCACCGGCCTCTACCTCCGCTCGCTGCTGCGGGGGATCTTCGAAGCACCGCCCAAGGACGAGGCGCTCCGCCGCCACCTCGAGGCGCGCGCCGCGGCGGAGGGGCCGGCGGCGCTCCACCGCGAGCTGGCCGCGGTCGATCCCGAGACCGCAGCGCGCCTGCCGCCGGCGGACGTGCTGCGCGTGGTGCGCGCGCTCGAGGTCCACGCGCTCACCGGAAAGCCCCTCTCGCAGCACCACAAGGAGCACGAGGCCCAGCCGCCGCGCCACCGCGCCCTGGTGCTCGGCGTCGCGCCGCCGCGGGAGGAGCTCTACCGCCGGGTCGACCTCCGCGCCGCGGAGATGTTCCGGGCCGGGCTGGTGGAGGAGGCGGTGCGGGCGGCGGCCACGCCCGGCGCGCGGGCGCGCCTCGAGCGGCTCATGGGCTACAGGGAGGCGCTCCTCCTCGCGGACGGCGCCATCACCGAGGCGGAGGCGCTGGAGCGGACCCGCCTCGAGCAGCGCCGCTACGCCAAGCGCCAGCTCACCTGGTTCCGCGCCATGCCGGAGGTGGAGTGGCTCCCCTGGCCGCCGGATCCGGACGACGTGGCGGCGCGGATCGCGGCGGCGGTCGGGAGCCGGTAGGGACTGTTCGGCGGTCGACGATGTTCGGCCGTGACCGTTGCGCTGCGGGCTTGCCGCGCCGGTCCCTGTGCGGCCACATGGCCCCATGGGGTGGGCATGGTGCCCATCCGGCACGAGGGGATCCGATGAAGCACGGAATCTGGCTGGCGGCGCTGCTGCTCGCGCTGCCGATCGCTTCGGCCTGCAGCGATGACGACGACACCGGCGGCGTGGGGGGCTCCGGTGGGGGCGGCGGGCGCGGTGGATCCGGCGGCGCTGGCGGGAGCGGCGGCGCGGGTGGCACGGGCGGCGCCGGCGGCAGTGGCGGCAACGGCGGCAACGGCGGCGCCGAGGCGCGCGTGATCCCCGCCACCGTCTGCACCGACTACAGCGGCGCGCTCGACCGGGTGGTCTTCACCGGCGACGACACCGATCGCTGCCTCGAGCTGGTGCTCGCCTCCGGCACCGGCACCGGCACCTGGGACGTCGCCGTCCCCGACGGCTGGATGGTGGCGAGCGCCGGCCTCCACGCCGCGCCGTGCGACGAGGAGACGACCGAGCTGCCGGTGACGCCCACCGCGGTGGAGGGCGACATCACCTTCACCGAGGCGACGGACGGATCGATCGAGACCATCACCGCCGACGTCGTCTTCACCTTCCCCGACGGCGCGGGCGGCGAGGAGCGGCTGCGCATCGACCTCGACGAGGTCGCGCCCGCGCCCGGCTGCGCGCAGTAGGCGGGATCACCGGGCGTCACCGGCGAGCCGCGCCGCCCGCGCCCGGGCGAGCGCGGCGCCCTCCCGATCCCCGAGGGCCTCGAGCGCCTCGGCGAGGATCGCCGCCGCCTCCGCGTCCCACGCTGCCTCCTCCGCCACCCGCACCGCCGCCTGCGCGGGCAGCCCGCGGGCGAGGAGGACCCGCGCCAGGTGGATCTCCGCGCGGCCGCTCGTCTCGGTGGTGGGCAGGGGGCAGGAGAGCTCCGGCCCCGGATCGCAGATCGGCCCCTCCTCCCCGTGGCCGGGGTGCGCGAGGGCGAGGGGAACGAGCAGGCGGGCGAGCCATTCCATGCGGGAAGGCTAGTCACGACGCACCGCTTCATCCCACAGCCCGATGCAGCCCGCCGTTTACTCGCGGACCCGGCGATGCTAAACCCGCCGCCCATGAGCCACTACGCGCTCGAATTCGAGAAGCCGCTCCTCGAGCTGGAGCGGAAGATCGATGAGCTCAAGCAGCTATCCTCCGGCGGGGCCGACTTCGGCGACGAGCTGACCAAGCTCGAGCGGAAGGCGAAGAAGCTCCAGACCGAAATCTTCTCCGACCTGAGCCGCTGGCAGGTGGTGCAGCTCTCGCGCCACCAGGCCCGGCCCTACACCCTCGACTACGTCGAGCACCTCTTCACCGACTGGGTGGAGCTCCACGGGGATCGGCGCTTCGCCGAGGACCCCGCCATCGTCGGCGGCTTCGCCCGCTTCGACGGCGAGCCGGTGCTCGTGGTGGGCCACCAGAAGGGCCGCTCCACCAAGGAGAACATGCAGCGCAACTTCGGGATGCCGCGCCCCGAGGGCTACCGCAAGGCGCTGCGCCTGATGGAGATGGCGGAGCGGTTCAACCGCCCGATCTTCTGTTTCATCGACACGCCGGGCGCCTACCCGGGCATCGGCGCCGAGGAGCGCGGCCAGGCGGAGGCGATCGCCTACAACCTCGAGGTGATGGCCGGTCTCAAGGTGCCGATCATCTGCACGGTGATCGGCGAGGGCGGCTCCGGCGGTGCGCTCGCCATCGGTGTGGGCAACCGCGTGCTCATGCTCGAGTACTCCACGTACTCGGTCATCTCGCCGGAGGCCTGCTCGTCGATCCTCTACCGCGATCCCACCAAGGCGGAGAAGGCGGCGGACGCGCTCAAGCTCACCGCCCCGGACCTCGCCTCCTTCCACATCGTGGACGAGGTGATCGCCGAGGCGCCGGGCGGCGCCCACCGGGATCCGAAGCTGACCGCGGAGCGGCTCGGGAACGCCCTGCGCCGCCACCTGGCGGAGCTGCGCAAGCTCTCGCCGGAGCAGCTCGTCGACGATCGCTACGCGAAGTTCCGCGCGCTGGGCGTCTTCGACGAAGAGCTCGGCTGATCACCGCGCGGCCGGGCTCCGGCCCCGGCCGCCTGGCAGGAGGAGCCACCGATGCCGCTGGTCCCGGAATTCATCTCGAGCCTCTCGCCCTACGTCCCCGGCAAGCCCATCGAGGAGACCGAGCGGGAATACGGCATCTCCAACGCGGTGAAGCTCGCCTCCAACGAGAACCCCCTCGGCCCCTCGCCCAGGGCGATGGAGGCGATCGCCGCCGCGCTCCCGCGGCTCCACCTCTACCCGGACGGCGCCAGCTACTACCTGAAGAACGCGCTGGCCTCCTTCCTCGGCGTACCCGCCGAGGAGATCATGCTCGGCAACGGATCGAACGAGCTGATCGAGCTCCTGATCCGCACCTTCGTCCACGGCGACGAGGAGCTCCTCCTCTCCGCGCAGACCTTCGTCATCTACAAGATCTCCGCGCAGGCGGTGGGCCGCCGCTACGTCGAGGTGCCGATGAAGGACCGGCACTACGACCTCGAGGCGATGGCCCGCGCCATCACCCCGCGGACGAAGCTGGTCTTCATCGCCAACCCGGACAACCCCACGGGAAGCTGGCGGCCCGAGGCGGAGGTGGTGCGCTTCCTCGAGCAGGTGCCGCCCTCGGTCCTCGTGGTGATGGACGAGGCGTACTTCGAGTACGTCACCGCCGCCGACTACCCGCGGTCGCTCGAGCTGCGCGGGCGCTTCCCCAACCTGATCGTGATGCGGACCTTCTCCAAGGCCTACGGCCTGGCGGGCGTCCGCCTCGGCTACGCGGTGGCGCAGCCGGAGATCGTCGATCTGGTCAACCGCACGCGCGCGCCCTTCAACGTCTCCGCGGTGGCGCAGGTCGCGGGGATCGCCGCCCTCGGCGATCAGGAGCACGTGCGGCGCACGGTGGAGCTCAACACCCGGGGGCTGGCGCAGCTCGCCGAGGAGCTGCCGAAGCTGGGCCTCTCGGTCACCCCGTCGCAGGCCAACTTCTACCTGGTCGACTTCCACCAGCCCGCCGGTCCCTTCTACGAGCCGCTCCTCCGCGAGGGCGTGATCGTCCGGCCGATGGGCGGCTACGGCTTCCCCACCTGCGCCCGGATCAACACCGGCACCGCCACCGATCACGAGCGGCTCCTCGCCGCGCTGGCGAAGGTCCTGCGCAAGTGAGACGCGCGTTCCTGGTGGCGATCGACGGGCCCGCCGGCGCGGGCAAGAGCACCGTGAGCCGGCTGGTGGCCCAGCGCCTCGGCTTCGCCATGGTCGACACGGGCGCGATCTACCGCACGGTGGCCCATGCCGCGCTGCGGGACGGCGTCGCCTGGGACGACGACGAGGGGCTCGCAAGGCTGCTCGAGCGGATCGAGATCGAGTTCCGGCCCGCGCCCGGCGGCGGCCAGCGCGTCTTCCTCGACGGAAGCGACGTCTCCACCGCCATCCGCACCCCGGAGATCTCCCGCGGCGCCTCCGTCGTCTCCGCGCGGCAGGTGGTGCGCGACGGGCTCCTCGAGCTGCAGCGCCGCCTCGCCCGCGGGGCGGAGAAGGGCGCCGTGCTCGAGGGGCGCGACATCGGCACCGTGGTCTTCCCCGACGCCGACGCCAAGTTCTTCGTCACCGCCCGCCCCGAGGTCCGCGCGCAGCGGCGCCACGCGGAGCTGGTGGCGCGGGGCGAGAACGTGAGCCTCGCCGAGGTGCTCGCCGCCCAGAACCAGCGGGATCGCGACGACACGGAGCGCGCGATCGCGCCGCTCAAGCCGGCGGAGGACGCCCTGGTGATCGACACCAGCGATCTCTCCACCGAGCAGGTGGTCGACAGGATCGTGGCCGAGGTCGAAAGACGGTTGGCTTCCGCGGGCGATCGCGGTTAGAGCGTCGGCGCGGGCGCGCGAGAGGCCCGCGGAGGAGTCGAATGCGGATCACCATCGCGAGGACGGCCGGTTTCTGCTGGGGCGTGCGCCGCACCGTCAACAAGGTGCTGGAGACCACCGCGGACGCGAAGGCGCCGGTGGCCACCCTCGGCCCGGTGATCCACAACCCACAGACCATCGAGAAGTTCGAGTCGCGGGGCGTGAAGGTCTACCAGAAGGTAGACGAGGTGCCGGACGGCACCACCCTCATCATCCGCACCCACGGCGCGGTGGTGCCCGAGCAGGCGCTCGCCAGGGCGCGCGGCCTCGACGTGATCGACGGCACCTGCCCCTACGTGAAGTTTCCCCAGGTGATGGCGCAGCGCCTCAGCCGCGACGGCTACCACCTGATCATCCTCGGCGACGCCAACCACGCCGAGATCAAGGGCGTGGCCTCCTACGCCGAGGGGCCCTACACCATCGTCCGGACCGGCGAGGCGATCCCCGACCTGCCCGGCGTGAAGAAGGTGGCGGTGATCTCCCAGACCACCAACGACGCCACCTACTTCAAGCAGATCGTCGGCGAGGCGGCCCTCCGCTTCCGCGAGGTCCGCGCGGTCAACACCATCTGCTACGACACCGGCGAGCGGCAGACCGAGGTGCGCGAGCTCGCCGCCCGGGTCCAGGTGCTGGTGGTGGTGGGTGGCAGGATGAGCGCCAACACCCGCCACCTCGCGGAGATCGGCGCGGAGATCCTCCCGCCCTCCCGCGTCCACCACGTGGAGCGGGCGGAGGAGCTGGAGGCCGCCTGGTTCGAGGGCATCGAGGAGGTGGGCATCTCCGCCGGCGCCTCCACCCCCGACGACGTGATCGACGCGGTCGCCTCGGCGATCGCCGGCTTCTCCGCCGGCGGGGCGGAGCGGGTCTTCCACCAGCCCTCGTTCACGCCGACCCACGCCAACCGCTGAGCGGCGGACGGCGGCCCGCCCGGCTCTTGCACGCCGCGATCCGTTGCGAATCTTCCCTCCCGGCGGCGTGTTGAAATGCACGACGGGGCAGGGTTCCCACCCACCCGGGGTCGCTTGACACCCCGGAATGGCTTGACTAGGGTGCGCGTTCCGAAGCGGACACCCGGTAACAGGTTTCCCGCAACACCCGGATGTGATATTGGGCCGCCGCCATCGCTCCCCGTGGCGGCGTTTTCCGTATTTGAACCAGGGGGCCATCGTCGCAGCAGTACGCGAAGAGAGTCGGTCGTTACATGAACGTGAATCCCCAGGAGCAGTTCACCGAAGAAGAGAACTTTGCCGAGATGTTCGAGGCTTCGCTCAAGGAGCGGGGCGGCGAAGGCGTTCTCAAGGAAGGTGAAGTCGTCAAGGGCACCGTGATCCAGGTGACCAAGGACTTCGCCATCGTCGACGTCGGCTACAAGTCCGAGGGCCAGGTCCCGCTTTCGGAGTTCACCAACGCCAAGGGCGAGACCAACGTCGCACCGGGTGACGTCGTCGAGGTGCTGCTCGAGTCCCGTGAGAACGAAACGGGCATGGTCGTCCTCTCCAAGGAGAAGGCCGACAAGATGCGCATCTGGGACGAGATCTCCGCCGCCTGCGAGCGGGACGAGCTCGTTCACGGTACGATCGTGGGTCGCGTGAAGGGTGGCCTCTCCGTCGACATCGGCGTGAAGGCCTTCCTCCCCGGTTCGCAGGTCGACATCCGCCCGGTCCGCAACCTGGACCAGTACATCGGCAAGGATTTCGACTTCAAGGTCATCAAGTTCAACAAGAAGCGCGGCAACATCGTGCTTTCGCGCCGGGTCCTCCTCGAGAAGCAGCGCGAGGAGATGAAGAAGGAGACCCTGACCCGTCTCCAGGAGGGCGCGATCCTCAAGGGCGTGGTCAAGAACCTCACCGACTACGGCGCCTTCATCGACCTGGGCGGCATCGACGGCCTGCTCCACATCACCGACATGAGCTGGGGCCGCATCGGTCACCCGAGCGAGGTCTTCAACGTCGGTGACGAGGTCCGCGTCGTCGTCCTCAAGTTCGACCCGAACACCGAGCGCGTCAGCCTGGGTCTCAAGCAGATCCAGGAGGATCCGTGGCACCGCGCCGACGAGAAGTACCCGGTCGGCACCCGCGTCAAGGGCAAGGTCGTCTCGCTCACCGACTACGGCGCCTTCATCGAGATCGAGCAGGGCGTCGAGGGTCTGGTGCACGTCTCCGAGATGTCCTGGACCAAGCGGGTCAAGCACCCCTCGAAGCTCATCAACGTGGGTGACGTGGTCGAGGCGGTGGTGCTCGACATCGATCCCAAGGCCAAGCGCATCGCGCTCGGCATGAAGCAGATCGAGCCGAACCCCTGGACCCTGCTCGAGGACAAGTACCCGATCGGCTCGGTCATCAAGGGCCAGATCCGCAACGTCACCGACTTCGGCATCTTCGTGGGTGTCGAGGAGGGCATCGACGGCCTGGTGCACGTCTCGGACATCTCCTGGACCCAGCGCATCAAGCACCCGGGCGAGATCTTCAAGAAGGGTGACGAGGTCGAGGCGGTCGTTCTCAACATCGACGTGGAGAACGAGCGCTTCTCGCTCGGCATCAAGCAGCTCCTCCAGGACCCCTGGGACACCCTCGCCGAGCGCATGCCGATCGGCAGCGTGGTCAAGGGCAAGGTGACCAAGGTCACCGACTTCGGCGCCTTCGTCGAGATCGAGGAGGGCATCGAGGGCCTGGTGCACGTCTCCGAGCTCCGCGAGGAGCGCGTGGAGAAGCCCTCTGACGTGGTCAAGGAGGGCGACGAGCTCGAGGTCAAGATCATCGACATCAACACCGTCGACCGGAAGATCGCGCTCTCGGCCAAGGCCGTGCTCTCGGGTGAGTCGGATTACCGCGACTACCTCCGCCAGCAGGGCCAGGACTTCGGCAAGGCTCGCCTCGGCGACCTGATGAAGAAGTTCAACCGCTGAAGCGGATCGGCAGCGCGAGCTGCAGCAGCGGAGCCCCCTTTCGCCACCGCGCGGGAGGGGGCCTCGCCGTCTCCGGGGGGCCGCTCAGTCGCCTAAGGGGAAGCGGACGCCGACGCTGCCGAGGAGCAGATAGGGGATCCCCGGCACCAGGTTGACCACTGCCTCCCAGCGGCGATCGGCAGGGTGAAGGCGGAGCTCCAGCTCGCCGTAGGGACCGACCGCGCCCTCCACCTCGCCCCAGTCGGAGAAGGTGTCGCTCTCGTGCTCCGCCCAGACGTGGCGCTTCCAGCTCCGCCGCACGGCGACGCCGAAGCCGGCGCCGCCGGCGAAGCTGACGTGCTCCGAGCGCCACTCCCCCAGCACCGGGAAGACGCCGAGGTAGCCGGCGGGCTGCGCGGCGCAGTCGGAGTAGGCGGCGAGCGTGAAGCGGATGTCCACGGGGATCGGCCATCCGGTGGGATGGTCGTACGAGATCACCAGCCCCGGATCGAAGACCCACCGCCCCTGGCCGTCGAGCTTGCGCGGATACCACGGCGCGTCCGCGGAGACGTCGAAGGTGTGGAGGGTGAGGGTGCCCGTGCGCACCGAGAGGTGCGCCGGCGTGGCGGTAGCGGCTGCGGGGAAGGCGGCGAGGAGGACGGCCGCGAGGCGGGCGTGGTGCTGCATCGGAGAGGAGCGGGCTGCCGCCCCTGCGGCCGCGACGCGCTGGCTTCTTAGTACGGAAGCCGCAGCCGCGGGAAGGGGAGGCGCCGCTCCTCGCCCGGCGCCAGCTCCACCTCGGTGTCGCGGTGGCGGAAGCGGAGCCGCCCGCCCTCGAGCAGCCGGTAGATCGCCTCGCCCTGGCGCAGGTCCACCTCGAGGCGCGAGCCGCGGACGAGGAGGCGGAAGCGCAGCCGGCGCCAGTGGGGCGGCAGGGTGGGGTCGAAGCAGATGTTGCCGTCGTAGTCGCGCAGGCCGGCGAAGCCGTTGACCACCGCCATCCACGTGCCGCCGCAGGCGGCGAGGTGGAGCCCGTCCCGCACGTTGTGGTTGCGATCCGCCAGGTCCACCACGGCGCTGTCGCTCAGGTACTGGTACGCCACCTCCTCCTCGCCCGCCTGGCAGGCGACCAGCGCCTGGATGCATTCGCTGAGCGAGGAGTCGCCGGTGGTGAGGGGGTCGTAGTACTCGTAGATCCGCCGCTTCTCCTCGTCGGTGAACTCGTTGCCGAGGAGGAAGGCGACCAGCATCACGTCGGGCTGCTTGATCACCTGGTGGCGGTAGATCACCAGCGGGTGGAAGTGGAGCAGCAGCGGGTACTTCTCCCGCGGCGTGTTCTCGAAGTCCCACGGCTCCTGGTCGAGGAAGGTGTCGTCCTGCAGGTGGACCTTCTCCACCGGGTCGAAGGGGACGTACATCGCCTCGGCGATCCGTCGCCACTCCTCCGGCTCGGCGGGATCGAGGTTGGTCACCGCCACCAGCCTGTCGTAGGCGTCCGGGGAGTTGGCCCGCAGATCGTCCACGGCGGCGGCGGCCATCTGCAGGTTCTCCCGCGCCATCAGGTTGGTGAAGGCGTTGTTGTCCACCATCGAGGAGTACTCGTCGGGGCCGGTGACGCCGTTGATCACGAAGCGCCCGCCTCTGCGCGGCGAGAAGAAGCCGAGGTCGGCCCAGAACCGCGCCGTCTCCACCAGGATCTCGGCGCCGAAGCGCTCGAGGAAGCCGCGGTCGCCGGTGACCGCCACGTACTTGCGCACCGCGTAGGCGATGTCCGCGTTGATGTGGACCTGCGCGGTGCCGGTCGCGTAGTTGGCGGAGGCCTCCTCGCCGGAGATGGTGCGCCACGGAAAGAGCGCGCCCCGATGGCCCAGCTCCCGCGCCCAGCGGCGCGCCTGGCCGAGCATGCAGTAGCGGTGGCGCAGCAGGTTCCGGGCGATCGTCGGGCGGGTGTAGATGAGGTAGGGGAGCTCGTAGATCTCCGTGTCCCAGAAGTAGTGCCCCTCGTACCCCTCGCCGGTGAGCCCCTTGGCAGGGATGCCGTGCCCCTCGCACCGCAGCGCCGCCTGCATCAGGTGGAAGAGGTTGAAGCGCAGCGAGAACTGGAAGGAAGCGCTCCCCTCCACCTCGAGATCGCCGTCGCGCCAGAAGCTGCGGATCTCCTCCTCGTGGGCGGCGAAGATCGCGTCGGCGCCTGCGTGGCGCGCCTGCTCGAGCGTCTCCCCGAGGCGGAAGAGGAGCTCGGACCGGTAGCGCGTGCCGGAGTAGTGGTAGGCGACGAACTTCTCGATGCGCAGGGGTCTGCCCGGCTCCACCGTGGCGGTGTGGACCGCCCGCACCACGTCGCCCTCGTCGCGCACCTCGAGGGAGCCGCTTCCGGCGGCGATGGTGTGCGCCATGCCGCAGACCATGGCCAGCTTGCTGCCGGAGGTCTCGTAGGAGAGCCACGCGCCGTCGCCGGTGAGCCGGCGCGCCACGTCGCGCAGGCGCAGGTCGAGCTGGCGGCGGCGGGGATCCATCGAGTCGTCCCGGGCGGTGTGGTGGACCGGATCGGCCAGCTCCGAGGAGATGGTCACCTGCACCGGCCGATCGAGCGCCTCCACCTCGAAGATGACGCAGGCGAGGTGGCGATCCACCGCGGAGACGATCCGGCGGGAGCGGATGCGCAGCCGCGCCCCGTCGTGGAGGCGCCAGACGACGTCGCGCTCGAGGACGCCGGTGTCGAGGTGGAGCGTGCGCCTGTAGGAGGCGAGGTCGTTGCGGGGCGGATCGAAGTGGGCGTCGTCGGCGAAGAGGCGCATCCGCATGCCGTCGGGGCAGTTGACGATCGTCTGCCCGGTGCGGGCGAAGCCGTACGCCTCCTCGCCGTAGGTGATGGGCCAGGTCTCGTAGAAGCCGTTGAGGAGCGCGCCGGGACGGAAGCTGGGCGTCCCCTCCTCGGTGCTCCCGCGCACCCCGAGCCAGCCGTTGGAGAGGGCGAGGAGCGACTCGAAGACCGCCTCGTGTCCCGGGGTGGGATCGGTGACGTGCAGCTTCCACGGCTCGAAGGTGGCGATGCGCGCCATCTCCGCCATGCTCTCGTGGGTGCGGAGCATGCGGGGCAGCTTCGGCCCGCGCAGCTCCGGGTCGAAGAGGTGGAGGAGCATCCAGAGGTCCTGCACCACGATGTGGGCGCCGGCGCGGCGCAGGGGGACCGACTGGCCGCCCCGGTCCACGCCGACCACCAGGCCGAAGCGGCCCGCCCGGGCCGCGCGCACCCCCGCCACCGCGTCCTCGAAGACGATCGCCCGGGCGGGCTCCACCCCCAGCTCCCGCGCCGCCTCGAGGAAGGTGTCCGGCGCCGGCTTGCCAGCGAGGCCGCGCTCCGCCGCCACCACGCCGTCCACCACCACGTCGAAGAGGTCGGCGATCCCCGCCGCGGCGAGCACCGCCCGGCAGTTGGTACTGGCGGAGACCACCGCGGTCTTGAAGCCGCGCTCGCGCGCCGCGCGGAGCAGGGCGATCGAGCCGGGGAAGACCTCGATCGTGTCCGGGGCGATCGACCGCTCGAAGAGCGCGTTCTTGCGCTTCCCCAGCCCGTGGATCGACTCCACCTCCGGCCCGTCGTCGGGCGTCCCTTCCGGCAGCTCGATCTGGCGGGAGGCGAGGAAGTCCCGGACGCCGTCCTCCCGCAGCTTGCCGTCCACGTGGCGGGCGTAGTCCTCCCGGGTGAAGGGGGCGTAGGTGATGCCGGTCCGCGCCGTCCGCTCCGCCAGGAACTCGTCGAAGGTCTCCTTCCACGCCGCCTCGTGGAGCTTGGCCGTCGCGGTGAGGACGCCGTCGAGATCGAAAAGCGCCGCATCGTAGGGGAGGGCGCCCGCTCCGCTGCCCATTCCTCGACCTCCTCGCGCGGGGGATCCGGGGAAAGGTAGCGATCGGGGCCGGCCGGGGGATCCGGAGCGGCGCCCGCCGGGCCGGCGCCCGGCAATTCTTCATATTTGCCGCCGATCTGCGCCTTGACGCTCCGGAGAGCCGCCGCTAGCGTCCGCGCACCATGCTGACCTTTCAGGACCTGATCCTCACCCTCCACGACTACTGGGCGAAGCGCGGCTGCGTCATCGGCCAGCCCTACGACATGGAGGTCGGCGCCGGGACGTTCAACCCGCAGACCTTCCTCCGCTGCCTCGGTCCCGAGCCGTGGAACGTGGCCTACGTGCAGCCCTCCCGGCGCCCGGCAGACGGGCGCTACGGCGAGAATCCGAACCGCCTCTACCAGCACCACCAGTACCAGGTGCTGCTCAAGCCCTCGCCGAAGGACGTGCAGGAGATCTACCTGGGCTCGCTCAAGGCGATCGGCATCGACCCCCTCGACCACGACATCCGCTTCGTCCACGACGACTGGGAGTCGCCCACCCTGGGCGCGTGGGGGCTCGGCTGGGAGGTGTGGTGCGACGGGATGGAGGTGACCCAGTTCACCTACTTCCAGCAGGCGGGCGGCATCGACCTCAAGCCGGTGAGCGTGGAGCTGACGTACGGCCTCGAGCGCATCTGCATGTACCTGCAGAACAAGGCCAGCGTCTACGACATCGAGTTCACCAGGGGCGTCTCGTACGGCGAGATCTTCAAGCCGAACGAGGTGGAGATGTCCACCTACTCGTTCCAGGCCTCCGACCGCGAGATGCTCTTCCGCCTCTTCGACACCTACGAGGCGGAGTGCAAGCGGCTGCTGGAGCGCAAGCTCCCGCTCCCCGCCTACGACTACGCGCTCAAGTGCTCCCACGCCTTCAACAACCTGGACGCGCGCGGCGCGATCAGCGTCACCGAGCGCCAGGGCTACATCCTCCGGGTCCGCAACCTCTCCCGCGGCTGCGCGGAGGAATACCTCGCCATGCGCGAGCGGCTCGGCTTCCCGCTCCTCCAGTCCGGCTGGGCGAAGGGCGCCGCGCAGGAGGTGAAGTGATGGCCACCCGCGATCTGCTTCTCGAGATCGGCACCGAGGAGATCCCCGCTGCCTTCTTCCCCGCGGCCATCGAGGACCTGCGCCGGCTGATCCTCTCCGGGCTCGAGGCCGCGCGCCTCACCCACGGCGCTTCGGAGATCTACGGCACCCCCCGCCGCCTCGCGGTGCTGGTGCAGGGCGTGCTCGACGCCCAGCCCGACGTGACCCGCGAGGAGATCGGCCCCCCTGCCAAGGTGGCCTTCGACGCGGAGGGCAAGCCGACCCGGGCGGCGCTCAACTTCGCCGAGAAGGTGGGCGTGCCGGTGGAGAAGCTCACCCGCAAGCAGCAGCCGAAGGGCGAGTACCTCGCCGCGGTGGTGGAGGAGAAGGGCCGGCCCGCGCTGGAGGTCCTCCCCGAGATCCTCCGCGCCGCCGTCGCCGGGATCCCCTGGCGCAAGAGCATGCGCTGGGGCGCTGGCGACGAGCCGTTCGCCCGTCCGATCCACTGGTTCCTGGCCCGCTTCGGCGCCGACGTGGTCCCCTTCTCGTGGGCGGGCGTGCAGAGCGGCGGCGCCACCCGCGGCCACCGCTTCCTCGCCAACAGGGAGCTCGAGGTCCCCGCGCCGGCCGCCTACGTGCAGACGCTGCGCGGAGCGGAGGTGGTGGTCGATCCCGCGGAGCGCCGCAAGGCGGTCCTCGCCGCGGCGGAGCAGGGCGCCCGGGAGGCGGGCGGCGAGCTCCTCCACGACGACGAGCTCCTCGACCACGTCACCTGGCTGGTGGAGCGCCCGTCCTTCGTGGTGGGCTCGTTCGACGAGAGCTTCCTCGACCTGCCCAAGGAGGTCCTCGTCTCCGAGATGAAGGGCCACCAGAAGTACTTCTCGGTGCAGCGGCCCGACGGCAGGCTCCTGCCCGCGTTCGTCGCCATCGCCAACACGCCGGTGCGCGACCCGGCGGTGGCCCGCCGCGGGTTCGAGCGCGTGCTGCGCGCCCGCCTCTCCGACGGCCGCTTCTTCTTCGACGAGGATCGCAAGACCCCGCTGGTCGATCGGGTGGCGCGGCTGGAGAAGGTCACCTTCCAGCACCGCCTCGGCTCGATCCACGACAAGATGGTCCGCTTCCGCGCGCTGGCGGGCTGGCTCGGCCAGCAGCTCGGCCTCGCCCCCGCCACCCGCGAGCACGTGGAGCGGGCGGCGACGCTGGCCAAGGCGGATCTCGTCACCGGGATGGTGGGCGAGTTCCCCGAGCTCCAGGGGGTGATGGGCAGGGAGTACGCCCTCGCCGCCGGGGAGCCCGCCGAGGTGGCTGCCGGCATCTTCGAGCACTACCTGCCCCGCGGGCAGGGCGATCTGATGCCCGGGGGCGACGTGGGCGCGGTGGTCGGCATCGCCGATCGCATCGACACCATCGTGGGCATCTTCGGCATCGGCAAGCCGCCCACCGGCTCCGCCGATCCCTTCGGCCTGCGCCGCGCCTGCCTCGGCGTGATCCAGGTGACGCTCCACCGCGGCTACCGCTACTCGCTCGCGCACCTGGTCGATCGGGCGCTCGCCGGCCTCGCCGAGAAGCTGATCCTCCCGGCGCCCGAGGTGAAGACCCAGGTCCTCGACTTCTTCCGGACCCGCCTCAAGAACCTGTGGGCGGAGGAGCACCCGGCGGAGGTGGTCGAGGCGGTGCTCGCCGCCGGCTTCGACGATCTGGTGGCCACCCGCGCGCGGCTGTCGGCGGTCGACCAGATGCTCGGCGACCCGGGCTTCCGGGCCCTTGCCGAGGGCTTCTCCCGTACCAATATCGTGGAGAAGGCCAAGAGCATCGACGTCCGCGAGGTGGATCCGCAGCTCTTCGAGAAGGACGCGGAGCGCGCGCTCTACAAGAGCTTCCTCGCCGCGCGGCAGCAGGTGGACGAGCACCTGCGGGTGGACGACTACGCCGCGGTGCTGCAGGGCTTCGCCACGCTGCAGCGTCCGCTCGATCAGTTCTTCACCGACGTGATGGTCATGGCCGAGGACCCGAAGGTCCGCGACAACCGGCTGCGGTTGCTCGCCGAGGTGCGCGAGCTCTTCGGCAGGGTCGCGGACTTCGGACGGATGGATCTCAAGCGCGTCGGCGGCGGAGGCCGCGAGGCGAGATAGCCGGCGTCCGCGAACAGGCCCTGGACCCCGGCGAGGAGGAGCGCGATGGAACACCACGTGTTCTCGTTCGGGGCAGGGAAGGCGGATGGCTTCGACGCCATCGCCGCCGCCGATCGCAAGCGGATCCTCGGCGGCAAGGGGGCCGGCCTGGCGGAGATGACCGCCGCCGGCCTCCCGGTGCCGCCCGGCTTCACCATCTCCACCCGCGCCTGCCGCCTCTGGCAGGAGGCGGGCCGCCTCCCCGAGGCGATCGAGGCGGAGGTGGACGCGGCCCTCGCGCTCCTCGAGGAGCGGATGGGCAAGCGCCTCGGCGATCCCGCCGATCCGCTCCTCGTCTCGGTCCGCTCCGGCGCGCCGCAGAGCATGCCCGGGATGATGGACACCGTCCTCAACCTGGGGCTCAACGAGCGGAGCGTGGAGGGGCTGCTGGAGCGGACGGGCAACGCCCGCTTCGCCTACGACGCCTGGCGCCGCTTCGTCTCCATGTTCGCCGAGGTGGTGCTCGGCGTGGAGCGCGCCGGCTTCGAGGAGGTCCTCACCTGGGCGCGCGCCTCCTGCGGGGTCGCGCAGGATCACGAGATCGACGCGGAGACGCTGCGCAGGAAGGTGGTCCCCGCCTTCCTCGTGCTGGTGAAGCGGGCCACGGGCGCGCCCTTCCCGGACGATCCCCGCGCGCAGCTCCGCCTCGCCCGCGACGCGATCTTCCGGAGCTGGAACAACCCGCGGGCGGTGGAGTACCGCAGGCAGTTCCACATCCCCGACGATCTGGGCACGGCGGTCAACGTCCAGGCGATGGTCTTCGGCAACAAGGGGGAGAACTCCGCCACCGGCGTGGGCTTCACCCGCGATCCCGCCAGCGGCGCCCGCACCTTCTTCGGCGAGTACCTGGTCAACGCCCAGGGCGAGGACGTGGTCGCCGGCATCCGCACCCCGCAGCCGATCGCCGCGCTCCAGGAGGCGATGCCCGACGTCTTCGCCCAGCTCCGCTCCTTCACCCAGCGGCTCGAGGCCCACTACCGCTGGCCGCAGGACTTCGAGTTCACCATCGAGGAGGGGAAGCTCTGGCTGCTGCAGACGCGCGACGCCAAGTGCACCGCGCGGGCGGCGATCCGGTGGGCGATCGATCTCCTCGACGCGGGGACGATCACCGAGGAGGAGGCGCTCCTCCGCGTCGATCCCGCCGCGCTCGATCAACTCCTCCACCCGGTCTTCGCCGACGGCGCCCGCAAGGCGCACCAGCCCGTGGCGAAGGGGCTCCCCGCGGGACCCGGCGCCGCGTCGGGGGAGGTGGTCTTCAGCGCCGCCGAGGCGGTGAAGCGGGCGCGGGCGGGCAGGGAGGTGATCCTCGTCCGCGCGGAGACCAGCCCCGACGACATCGCCGGGATGATCGCCGCGAGGGGCGTGCTCACCGCGACCGGCGGGATGACCAGCCACGCGGCGGTGGTGGGGCGCCAGCTCGGCAAGCCCTGCGTGGTGGGCGCGGCGGCGCTCTCGGTGGACGAGGCGAAGCGGATCGCCACCGTCGGCGGCAGGCGGATCCGGGAGGGCGACGACATCTCGATCGACGGCGCCACCGGCGAGGTCTTCCTCGCGCGGCTGCCCACCATGCCCTCGGAGGTGATGCGCGGCGTGCAGGGGAGGCTCCCGCCGGAGAAGAGCGAGCTCTACCGCGACTACCTGCGCCTGATGGAGATCGCCGGGCGCCACCGCCGCCTCGAGGTCCGGGCCAACGCCGATCAGCCCGCCGACGCGAGGGTGGCGCGGCAGCTCGGCGCCAGCGGCATCGGTCTCTGCCGCACCGAGCACATGTTCTTCGGCGGCGATCGGATCGCGGTGGTGCAACGCATGATCCTCGCCGCCCCCGCGGGCCGGCAGGGGATCCGCGCCATCGAGGCGGCCCGCGCGAAGTACGAGGTGTCGAAGGGGAAGGGGCGCCGCGGCGATCCGCGCCTCGCGGAGGAGCTCCGCCGCGTCGAGGAGAAATGGGGCGAGGCGGTGGCGATCTACCGCGGCGCCCTCGCCGAGCTCCTCCCGCTCCAACGCGCCGACTTCGTCGGGCTGTTCAAGGAGATGGCGGGCCACCCGGTCACCATCCGCACCCTCGATCCGCCGCTCCACGAGTTCCTGCCCAGGCGCGAGGAGCTGCTGGTGGCCCGGGAGGCGCTGCGCCACGGCAGGACGCCGGAGGGATGGACGAAGCTGGAGCGGCGCCTGCGCGCCCTCCAGCCCGCCTTCGGCACGAGGCGCCTCGGGCGGATGGAGCTCGTGGAGGCGGTGCTCCGGCGGGTGGAGGAGCTCCACGAGTTCAACCCGATGCTCGGCCACCGCGGCTGCCGCCTCGGGATCACCTTCCCGGAGATCACCGAGATGCAGGCGCGGGCGATCTGCGAGGCGGCGGCGCGGTGCATCGCCTCCGGCGTCGAGGTGCGGGCGGAGATCATGATCCCGCTGGTGGGGACCGAGGGGGAGCTCGCCGAGCAGAAGGCGATCGTCGAGCGGGTGCGGGCGGAGGTGGAGGCGAAGAAGCGGGTCGCCCTCCCGGTGGCGGTGGGGACGATGATCGAGCTGCCCCGCGCCGCCCTCATCGCGGACGAGATCGCGCGCCACGCCGCCTCCTTCTCCTTCGGCACCAACGACCTCACCCAGACCACCTGGGGCCTCTCCCGCGACGACGCCGGGCGTTTCCTCCCCGCCTACGTGGAGGCGCGCCTCCTCGCCCACGACCCCTTCGTCACCATGGACCGGCAGGGGGTGGGGCAGCTGCTCCGCCTCGCGGTGGAGGGGGGCAGGCGCACCCGGCCCGGGATCAAGCTGGGCATCTGCGGCGAGCACGGCGGCGATCCCGCCTCCATCGAGCTCTGCCACGAGCTCGGCCTGGACTACGTCTCCTGCTCGCCGTTCCGGGTGCCGGTGGCGCGCCTCGCCGCGGCGCGGGCGGCGGTCCTGGCGCGGCGCGCGGCGGCAGGGCGCGAGCGCCGCGAGGCGCCGGCCGCGGCGGTGGCGACCGGTCCCGAGGTGGCCATCCCCGAGGTCGCCCCGCCGCCCGAGGTGCTGCGGGCGGCCCGGGAGGCGAGCCGGGTCGCGCCCAACGAGCTCGCCCCGCCACAGGAGCCGTCGGGCGAGCGGGTCTGAGGGAGCCTCCCGCCGGTCCCGGGCAGGCCAGCCGGGGTCCGGGAATCCTTGACCGCTCCCCCTCCCGATGCCATCCTCCGCGGCCATTTCTCATGGGGATTCGCGTGTCTGGCATCTCTCGCCTCCTGCTGCCGCTCCTGCCCGCGCTGGCCTTCGCCGGCGCTGCGTGCGTGGAGGAACTGCCGCAGGCGGCGCCGCCCCGCGATCAGCTCTACTTCCCCAGCGGCGCGGCGCTCTCCCCCGAGGGCGCCGACGGTGGACAGCTCCTCCTCGTCGCCTCCTCCAACTTCGACCTGCGCTACCGTGCCGGCGTGCTCCACGCCTTCGACGTGGCGGCGATCGACGAGCTGGTCGCCAACGCGCCGCCGGCGCCCAACTGCCCGGCGGAAGCGCCGCGGTGCAGCCCGGCGATCATCGGCAGCTTCGGCGAGGCGCTGGTGGGCGCGGTGGAGATCGGCAGCTTCGCCGGCGAGGTGGCGATCGGCGAGCGGGCGGGGGCGGGGGCGGGGGCGCCGCTGCGCGCCTTCGTTCCCGTGCGCAACGACGAGACGGTGGTGGCGGTGGACGTCGATCCGGCGGCGCCCGGCGTCCTCTCCTGCGTGCGCGCCTCCGGCGATCGCTGCGTCGGCCCGCGCTTCCCGCGGCGCGATCCCTTCAGCGTGGTGGCAGCGGAGGGGAACGTCTACGTGGGCCACGTCGGCCGCGACAACGACGACGATCCCATCGGCGGGATCGGCGCCGCCCTGGTGGACGCGCCCTTCTGGGCGGGCGGCGAGGACGGCTTCGCCTTCATCGGCCTCGCCGACGAGCCGATCGGCGGACTGGCGGTGGGCGGCTGCGCCGACGGAAACGGCGCGCGGCGGTGCACCCTCTACGCCACCGGCCGCTCGGTCGAGGACGGCGTCAACCCGATCTACCTCTTCGACTTCGCGCCGGGGCAGCTCCGCACCAGCCCGGTTTTCGCCCGCAACCTCTTCGCGCAGCAGCGCGGCTTCGACACCCGCGGCGTGGCGGTCTCCACCAGCGGCGACTGGATCTACGTGGCGAGCCGCTTCCCCTCCGCGGTGGCGACCGTCGACGTGACCACCATCGAGCGCCCGGCGAGCGAGGGCTGCGTGGTGCCGCCCGGCGAGCTGGTGCCGCCGGAGGGGAGCTGCCCGGGTGAGGCGCCGATCACCGAGCCCCGCCTCGCCACCGCCAACCTGGTGCCCGCGCCCGCGGGCACCAACGCGGTGGTCACCATCCCCCGGATGCTCCCCGACGGCACCCCCAGCGATCTGGTGGTGGTCACCACGGAGGAGGGGCTCTGGTTCTACGACACGCGCACCGGCCTCCCCGCCGGATCGGTGGAGGAGGTGGGGACCGCCCCCGCCGCCGCCGTCTTCCGCCTCGAGGGCGCCGGCGCGCGCCTCTACGTCCCGTCCTTCGGCCACGGCACCCTCGCGGTGGTCGACGTGCCCGATCTCTTCCGGCCCGCTTCCGCCCGGGTGGTCGCCATCCTCGGCAGGCGGCAGGAAGGTGCCTTCTGATGCGGCCGCTCCGTCTCCTCCTCGCCGGCGCGCTCCTCGCCGGCTGCGGCGAGACCTCGCTCGCCTCCTTCGGCCAGCTCCGCAACCCGGTGGCGCTCGCGGTCCACGAGCCCACCGCCAACGTCTTCATCGCCTCGCTGGGCGGCGATGAGCTGCGGGTCTTCAACGCGCGCAGCGAGAGCTTCCTCCTCGCCCCGGCGGCGCTCTTCCCGCTCTCCATCCCGACGGTCCGCAACCCCACCGCCCTCGCCGCCGCCGACCGCTACGTCTTCGTCCTCTCCGGCCCCGACGCGGCGCTCGCCTTCGTCGACACCGAGGTCCCTGCCGGCGCGGTGGGGCCGCGGAGCGTCGACGTCGCCGGCTTCCCGGTGACGCTCCCCCTCGATCTCCTCCCCTCCGATCTGGTCGCCTTCTCCGCCTCGTGGGCGTGGGGACCGGACGGCCTCCTCGCCGACCACGCCCTGGTGGCGGGGCTCGACGAGAGCGGGGAGGGCGGCGCGCTCATCGCCGTCCGCCCGCCGGTGGTGGAGGGGACGGAGATCGTCGAGCTTCCCCTGCCGGAGGCGGTGCTGGAGCTGCCGGGCATCTACCCGGCGGCGGTGGCCATCGATCCGAGCGGCGCCTCGCTCGCCGGCCTGCGCGGCCCCGACGGCACGCCGGTGGTGGACTGCAGGCCGATCGCCATCGCCGACGGGCGGTACGCGCCGGAGGCGGGCCACGCCCCCGCCGTCTGGCTCACCAGCGTGCGCGTCCAGCCGGACGGCAGCCTGTCGATCGATCCCCTCGATCCTGCCGCGCGGGTGGAGATCCGCGCCGAGGTGGTGCTCGCCGACGGCTCGGTGGAGGAGCGGATCGCTCCGGTGCGCGACGTCGCCTTCGCCCCCGCGCCCCTCACCGACCAGGCCCTCGCCGCCCTCGCGGCGGATCCCTGCGCGCCGCGCTCGGGGCGGCTCTACGCCGCGCTCGACCCCGCCTTCTGCCTCGGCACCCGCGCCTGCCCCGACGTGGCGGTGATCGACCTCGCCGGGCCGGGCGGTCCCGGCCTCGCCGCCGACGCCAGTGGCCTGCCCGCGCTCTACGACCTCCCGGCGACCATCCTCCGGGTCGACGCCCTCGCCGGCCCCTTCGACCTGCCCGGCGCCTTCGTCCCCCACGCGGTCGGCGCGGACGGCGAGAACCTGCCGGTGGACGCGCTCCCGGCGCTGGGGCTGCTCGCCTCCAGCAACGGCTCCCTCTATTACCTGGGCGGCGGGCTCGGTCCCTACCTCGTCGGACCGGCGCCCGACGTGCGGGCGGCGTCCGCGCCCGCGTTCCTGGTGGACGGGGAGAGCACGCCGCCGGGGCTCGTCGGCGAGCTGATCCGCACCGATCTCGGTCCCGCCGCCCCCGCGGCGGTGCCGGAGGTGACCGTGCCCCCGGACGCCTCGCCCAGGGATGCCTCCTGGCTCCTCGCCCACCTCGAGCCGCTGCCCGGGCTGGAGGAGGTGGGGCGCGTCTCCGCCATCGACGCGAACGGGATCCTGCGGGCGCCGGCGGCGATTGACTTCCTCGCGCCCGTCGCCGTGCTGGCGGACGCCGATCCCCGCAAGGCGGACCGGCTCGTCCCCGTGGGCTTCGACGTCACCTCGTGCGAGGGCTTCCCGATCGTCGAGGTGGAGGCCGACTTCCTGCGGGTGGATCTCGAGGCGCCGCTCCAGAACGACGAGGGCTGCTTCGAGCCGGGCCTCGCCCTGCGGATCCTCCCGCCGCTCGACAGCCCGTGGTGGGTCACCAGCAGCGCCACGGGCTTCGCCGGGCGGCTCCAGGGGGCCACGGCGGGCGACCGCCCCGCCTCCCGGGTCTTCGCCGGCGACGAGCTCCAGTTCGTCTTCACGCCGCCGGCGGAGGCGCCGCCCGCGGGCGCCACCTTCGAGTTCGCCACCACCGACGGCTTCGTGTTCTACCGGGCGGCGCCGGGCGACTTCGCCGAGCTGCCCGCCTCGGTGGCGCCGGTGCTCCTCGCCGGGCCGCGGGCGGGGCGCGACCCCGACTGGCGGGTCTACGTCGCCTACAGCGGCACCGATTCGCTGGCGGTGCTGCGCCCCGCCGCGCCGGACGACGTGGAGTTCTTCCAGTGATGCGCGGGCCCGCGCGGGGCTGGTAGAGTCTCCTCGCTCCGGCCCGGGCCGGGGTGGAGGCGCGCGATGCTCGACCCCAACGGCAGAAGGCAGCTGGTCATCCCCGACCACCTCTGGGCGACGCTGGAGCGGATGTCCCGGGAGCTGGGCTCGCCCGTGGAGGCGCTCGTCAACCAGGCGATCGCCGCCTATGCCCGCAGCCACGGCTACGGGACGACGCCGACCGCGCCGCCGCCCGTTCCCGCGCCGCGGGCGCGCGAGGCGGCGCCGCCGCCCCTGCGTGCGCCGACGCCTCCCCGCAGCCGCGTGGCCGGCAGGGCGCGGGTGCTCGAGATCCGCGACGACCGCGGCAGGGTGGTGCAGGTGGAGGGCGAGCGCTTCGTCATCGGCAGGGGCAGGGAGTGCCACCTGATCGTCGACTCCTCCAGCATCTCCCGTGAGCACGCCGCCATCGTGCGGACGAAGGAAGGCTGGTTCATCGAGGACCTCGGCTCCGCCAACGGCACCTGGTTCCACAAGAAGCGGGTGGAGCGGCAGCGGATCGAGGACGGGGACGAGTACTTCCTCGCAGCAGAGCGGCTCCGCTTCACGGTGCGCTGATGCTCGCCTGGCTGCTGGGCGGGGTGCTCGCGGTCAGCCTCTCGATCTCGTTGGTGACCGATCTCCGGTCGCGGCGGATCCCCAACGTCGTCACCCTCCCGGCCTTCGCCGCCGCGCTGCTGCTGCGCCTGCTGCTCGGCGGCTGGGACGCGGCGGCGGACGGCCTGCTCGGCGCGCTGGTCGCCTTCGCGCCCTTCTTCCTCCTCGCGTGGGCGGGCGGCATGGGCATGGGCGACGTCAAGCTGGTCACGGTGGTGGGCGCCTGCGTGGGCGCGGAGCGCGCGGTATGGGCGCTGCTGTGCATCGCGCTGGTGGGCGGCCTGCAGGGGATCGCGGCGCTCCTGTGGCGCGGGCGCATGCGCGGCGTGACGGTGCCCTACGGGGTGGCGATCGCCCTCGGCACCGCCTGGGCGCTGGCGTGGCGGCCCTGGACCTGAGCGAGCGGCAGGCAGGTCCGCTGACCGCGGGGAAGGCCGGGAGCGCCCGCCGGGCCGGTGGCGCGCGCCCCGCCCGCCGCGAGAAGTGCCGGGAAGTCGGTCCGTTGGCGGTGCCCGCGCCGCTGGTCGGAACCTTGCCACTGCGCCCCGCGCTGCTTCGGATCGGGTCGGCGGTGGTGGGGGGCGGGGAGGGGACTGCGGTCCGTAGCGCCAGGGCGCCCGAACGGCTTCGGGCGCGAAAGGAGCGCAATGGGCCGCACGATCGCCACGCTGATCCTCCTCCTGCTCTTCTCGTTTCCCTTCCCTGCCGCTGCCGACGCCGCCGGCGAGATCGTCCTCGGCGTCGGCGCCCAGCGGGTCCTCACCGTCCCCCAGGGGATCGAGCGCCTCTCCATCGGCGACCCCGAGGTGGCGGACGTGAAGCCGCTGGGGCGCGACCAGGTGCTGGTCCTCGCGGGCAAGCCCGGGCGCACGACCCTGATCGTCTGGAAGGCGGGCGGCGGGCGGGTGAGCCACGAGGTGGTGGTCCGCCACGGCACCCTCGACGACACGGTCCTCGAGATCCGCGCGCTCTTCGGCGATCGCGAGGGGATCGCGGTCCGCACCGTGGGCGACAGGGTCTTCCTCGAGGGGCACGCGCTCACCGCCGAGGACTTCCGCCGGGTGGAGCAGGTGGCGTCGCTCTATCCCGAGGTCCGCTCCTTCGTGCGGGTGGCGCCTGCCGCGCGGCGGGTGGTGGCGCAGCACCTCACCGCCTCGTTCGCCGAGGCGGGGCTGCCGGGGGTGCGGGCGCAGGTGGTGGGCCAGACGATCTTCCTCGAGGGGATCGTCGAGTCGGAGGCGGCGCTCCGCAAGGCGGCGCTCATCGCGCAGGCGCTGGGCGAGCGGGTGGAGAACCTGGTGCAGGTGGGGCTGCAGCGGATGGTCCTCTCCGAGGTCCACTTCGTCGAGCTGCGGCGCTCCAGCCTGATCAACCTGGGCGTGAAGCTGCCGGTCAACGTGGTGGGCGACGCGAGCGGGAGCGCCACGGTGGGCGGCGCCATCGGCGGCGGCATGGACGGGAGCTGGGAGGGGAACGCGCAGGTCGCCTCGACCTTCTCGCTGCGCGCGGCGCTGGACGAGGGGGAGGGCCGGCTCCTCGCCCAGCCGCGCCTCGTCTGCGCCTCCGGCGAGTCGGCGGAGTTCCTCGCCGGTGGCGAGGTGCCGCTGCCGCTGGTGACCGCCAACTCGATCGGCGTCGACTACAAGCCCTACGGCATCGTGCTCCGGATCAAGCCGGTGGTCGACGCGGAGGGGAACATCGCCACGGAGATCGAGGCGGAGGTCTCCGAGCTCGATCGATCCGTCGCGGTGGCGGTGGGGCCGGACAATTCCGTCCCGGGCTTCCGCAACCGCAAGGTGAAGACGCGGGTGGCGGTGAAGAGCGGCGAGACCATCGTCCTCTCCGGCGTCTTCAGCCGCGACCAGCAGAAGAACGTCGCCAAGGTGCCGGTCCTCGGCCACATCCCGATCGTCGGCGAGCTCTTCAAGCAGCGGGCGGCGGACGACGTGGAGCGGGAGCTGGTGGTCTTCGTCACCCCGCGGCTGATCGAGGCGGGGGACGAGACGAGCCGCTCGTTCATCGACGACGCCAGGCGCAAGTACGAGGAGAAGGACGTCGGCATCGAGCTGCTCGACTAGGAGGCGGTGATGGAGCTGCTGCTGCACGTGCGGGACGGAGGCCCGGCGCGGGTGGTGCGGGCCGCCGGGGAGGTGATCTCCATCGGCAGGGATCCCGCCTGCGACGTGGTGGTCGACGACCGGGTGGTCTCCAAGCGCCACGCGGAGCTGCGCTGGCAGGGCGGGGGCGGATGGCTGCGGGATCTCGGCTCCACCAACGGCACGCTGCTCAACGGGCGCCGGGTGGAGGGCGAGGTGGCCGTCGCCGCGGGGGACGAGATCGCGGTGGGGCCCGCGGTGGTGCGGATCGAGGTGGTGGACGAGGCGGTGCGGCGGGTGGCGCTGCGGCGGCGGGTCCACGACGAGCTGCTCGCGCGGCTCGACCTGCGCCGGCTCGATCTCGATGCGCTCGGCGCGGACGAGCTGCGCCTGCGGGCGGCGGAGGTGGTGGGGGCGATCCTGCAGGCGTGGCGGGAGGAGATCCCGCGGGGGGTCGCGGTCGAGGAGCTGCAGCGCGAGGTGCTCGACGAGGCGCTCGGGCTGGGGCCGCTGGAGCCGCTGCTCGCCGACGACGAGGTGAGCGAGATCCTCGTCAACCGGGCCGACCAGATCTTCGTGGAGCGGCGGGGACGGCTCGAGCTCTCCCCGCAGCGCTTCTCCTCCGATCGCGCGGTGCTGGCGGTGATCGAGCGGATCGTCTCGCCGCTGGGCAGGCGGATCGACGAGTCGTCGCCGCTGGTGGACGCGCGCCTCGCCGACGGCTCGCGCGTCCACGCGATCATCCCGCCCCTCGCGCTCAAGGGGCCGTGCATCACCATCCGCAAGTTCCGCCGGGAGCCCCTCGGCGTCGAGGAGCTGGTGCGTGGCGGGACGATGAGCGCGCAGATGGCCCGCTTCCTCGAGCTGGCGGTGCGTGCCAGGCGCAACGTCCTCATCTCCGGCGGGACGGGCTCGGGCAAGACGACGCTCCTCAACGTGCTCACCGGCTTCATCCCGGCGGCGGAGCGGATCATCACCGTGGAGGACGCGGCGGAGCTGCAGGTGCGGCAGGAGCACTGGGTGCAGCTCGAGGCGCGGCCCCCCAACCTGGAGGGGCGCGGCGCGATCGACATCCGCGAGCTGGTGCGCAACTGCCTGCGGATGCGTCCCGACAGGATCGTGGTGGGCGAGTGCCGCGGCGGCGAGGCGCTCGACATGCTCCAGGCGATGAACACCGGGCACGACGGATCGCTCACCACCCTCCACGCCAACGGACCGCGGGAGGCGCTGGCGCGGCTCGAGACGCTCTGCCTCCTCTCCGGCGTGGAGCTTCCGGTGCGGGCCATCCGGGAGCAGATCGCGCGGGCGGTGGATCTGGTGGTGCAGCAGGCGCGCTTCGCGGACGGATCGAGGCGGATTACCCACGTAGCGGAGGTGACCGGGATGGAGGGGGAGGTGATCGCGCTGCAGGAGCTCTTCGTGTGGGACGCGGCGCGGGGGCGGCACGTGGCGTCGGGCTGCCCGCCGCGTTTCGTGGAGGAGCTGCGGCGGCGGGGCGAGCTGGTGGATCCCGCCATCTGGCAGGGGGAGGGCTGAGCCGTGGTGCGGTGGATCGCGCTGGGGATCGGGCTGGTGGCGGGGGGCGCGAGCGGGTGGCTCGTGCATGCGCCGCGTGGGGGTGGTGGCGTGGCCGCGGGAACGCGTGGGGCGGCGGAGGGGCCGGGCGGCGTTGCCGCGGGAGCGCGCGGGGCGGAGGAGGGGCCGGGCGGTGTTGCCGCGGGAACGCGCGGGGCGGCGGAGGGGCCGGGCGGCGTTGCCGCGGGAACGCGCGGGGCGGCGGAGGGGCCGGGCGGCGTTGCCGCGGGAACGCGCGGGGCGGCGGAGGGGCCGGGCGGCGTTGCCGCG
>Ga0182742_1000313_pt1 | contig 83544 bp, 76 predicted proteins | sample eDN5th37CBELigMG_FD_128880 | JGI IMG/M metagenome (GOLD analysis project Ga0182742, IMG submission 128880) | Enriched Miracle-Growth compost microbial communities from Emeryville, California, USA - eDNA 5th pass 37_C BE-Lig MG (version 2)... ...
GCGGCTGCCATTTCTCCTCTTGGAGTCGATTCGAAAATTTTTATTGACCTGGCTATCATGATTTTAATCACCTTCCTGCTGCTGATCTTTTCCAGGACCTATTATAAGATTGGAAAATATGAAGGATTGATTCTAGCCTTGGTTTATGTTGGCTATCTCATTTACATCATCATTAGAAATTAAGCTATGGAAGCTCTGTGAATATTCAGCCCCTTATTTGAATAGGTATTCTTGTAGACATCTTTGACACTTTAAAAAAGGGGCGGTAAACCATGCCGAAATACAGTCATCAAGTGGAAGTTAATGTACCTATTCAAACGGTCTGGAAATTTGTCAGCAATATTGACAATTGGGCTCCTCTAGTGCCGGGCTATATTGATCACAGCATCATTAGCGAAAAAGAATCAACCTGGTGCTTTAAGAGCGATATGGGAATTATGAAGAAAAAGATCGAACTGAAAGTAGATATTACCAGCTGGCAGGAGCCTTCTGCAGTTACTTTCAACCTGAAAGGAATCAACGAAAAATTTACAGGCCACGGCTATTTTAAAGCAAAGCCTTCAGGCTCAAAATCGTTGATGATTGGACATCTCGATATTACTGCTGAAGGAATGATGGCGAAAGTAGCGAATTCCATTTTGACCACCTCCCTTCCCGAGACCACTGCAGAACTGACGGAGGCGGTTTCAGCCAAATTAGAAGAACAATATCATATGAATACAAAATAAAGAACCCCTTCATTGGAGTTCTTTATTTTGTATATTTATTTGCATAACTTGAAGCGACAAAGGCCTCCGGTTTTATTTTTGGCTCAACCCCCATCGATTCCATCCTTGAGACCATTTCCTTTACAAAAGCCCTTGTCTTATTTCTTTTTCCGGCACCAATATCAATATGGCCCTCCATGGTAAATGTCGCTCCTTGGAAAATATATGGAAGAACAATTTCAATCAGCTCATTCTTCTTTTCCATCGTAAAAAGTGCGACAATTTCCTCTGTTAGTGAGGTTTCATAAGAAATTCGTTCATGCAAATGGAGCATTTTCCTTGGAATAACCGTTTTCCTGATACATGCCCATGCACCTTTTCCCTTATTCTGAATGACAATTCCTGTTATGAAAACCGTACGGTCACAATGAACCTGTGAATCTGTTCCGATCATTAGCCGAAAATGTCCGCGAGGATCCCTATTCATAAACTTTATTATTCTAGAAAAAACATCCGCAAACGTTAAATCCCTTTCCCACAAATTTTTAAACCGATACATATCTTGATCAGCATTCACCTGATATCACCACATTATGATTTTGTATGAATCGATCGGCAAAACACCATCCCCAATAGACAAAATAAACAAGTCATCATTTCTTTTTAAAATTGGCTTTGTACTTTATTATATTGACCAAGATGGTTCAAGTTGTTATTTTTTTTGATTTTTTTACTGTTGGAAGCATTCCCTTAAGGCACGAGCATCTTTGAATGCTTTTAGGATTGGTTATGCTACTATGGAAGAAATAATATGAAAGAGGTGCGATCATGAAGATTGAGGTTTGGTCAGATTTTGTTTGTCCTTTTTGTTATATTGGCAAGCGCCGATTAGAATTAGCATTAGAGCAGTTTCCATATAGAGACCAAGTAGAAGTTGAATTCAAAAGCTTTGAGCTAGATCCGAATTCTCCTAAATATGATGGCAGAAGTATTCACGAAGCCCTGGCTGCCAAATACGGAATGAGTGTTGAACAGGCAAAACAGTCAAATGAGGGACTTGGCAGACAGGCTGCAACAGTCGGATTAACTTTTAATTTTGATGATATGAAGCCTGGAAACACGTTTGATGCCCATCGCTTAGCAAAACTGGGAAAGGCTCAGGGCAAAGAAGCGGTTTTAACTGAAAAACTGCTGCACGCCTATTTTACAGAGTCAAAAAATATTGGTGATCATAAGACACTTGCAGATCTAGCGGAATCAGCGGGAATCGACCGCAATGAAGCCTTAAAGGTTCTTGAGGATTCCTCACAATACGGAAATGATGTTCGAATTGATGAAGCACTTGCCCAGCAATACGGTATAAGCGGAGTACCATTCTTTATTATTAATTCAAAATACGCCATTTCCGGAGCCCAGCCATTAGAATCATTTTCAAACGCCTTAAATAAGGTATGGGAGGAAGAATCTGCGGCGTCTCCAAAATTCCAGGACCTATCCTCAGAACAGGGTGCTTCCTGCACAGATGATTCTTGCATCATCCCTGAAAAGAAAAATTAAAGATCCATTTTCATACCCCAAACGCAGGAGAAACCTGCGTTTTTTTATTTGCCTATTAGCCCCTCAATAGGTCCTTCTGCTCAATTTTTAATATTCTCATGTTGAAAACTAAAATAAATCAAACATGAATATTTTGTGACCCGTGTCACGTAAAACTGTGTCTGATTTTTGTAACCTATATATGAATCACGGTTAGTCAATGCATTGGTCTATTAATTCATAAAAAGTTTAATTTTTTGCATGGGAGGTTTTAAAATGATTCAAACAGTTGCTTGGGTAGTCAGTTTGATCTTCATGGTTTTAATCGCTCTAGTTTTTGCTGTTGTCGCTTTCAAATCAAAAGAAAGAAGAGAGTATGAACCAATTAAAAAGAAATGGTATAAGGCTCGAACCGTTTATGGAACAGCGCTGGTAATCGTTTTGTTAACGCTTACTATTTACACACTTCGAGAACTGCCGTATAACCAGCCAGTATATGGTGCAGAAACAGAACCAACAGTCGTTAATGTAGAGGCCATGCAGTTTGCATGGAAAATGAGCCAGACAGAATTTAAGGTTGGCGAGCCTGTCGAATTTCATGTAACAAGCATAGATGCAACCCATGGGTTTGGAATTTATGATGAGAACATGACAATGCTTGCCCAGACACAAGCAATGCCAGAATACACAAATAAGGTTTATATCACATTCGATAAACCGGGAACATACGAAATCCTATGTTTAGAGTATTGCGGGCTTGCTCACCATTTGATGATTCAAAAAATAGAAGTTACTGAATAACATTGTGGGGGTGTTATCGTTGATTACAGCAAATTCAGACGTGAAATTGAGAAATAAACAAATATCAATTTATTTAGTTATTGGCGGAGTCGTCATCGGGGCAATGATGATATTCGGGATTTTAATGCTTTTGGCTCAAGGCGGGGTTATTGATGTGCCTCCTGCTGCTTTTTACCAGTTCCTAACGATACATGGAACAGGAATGGTTGGCGCCGCAGCACTAGCTGCAGCTGCTGTCATGTGGTACTTCTTATCTAAATATGTTCAATTGTCTCTGAAGGTTTTTAAGTTAAATTTAGTATTATTTTTAATTGGCGTTGTCATGGTTATTATCGGGATCTTTTCATTTAAGTTTGCAGGGGCATGGACGTTCCTTTATCCATTGCCTGCACTATCTGGCCATGCATGGGGTGTGGCAGGTGCATTATTGTATCTTGGCGGAATGCTGATTCTCGGGGTTGGATTCTTATTGCTTTATATCGATACCGGCCGTGCGATTATTAAGAAATACGGCAGTCTTGGCAAAGGTTTAGGCTGGGATGTTATTTCCGGCAAAAAGGCTGAAAAAGACGCACCTCCTCCAGCAGTTGTCGCAAGCACTATGGTGACAATCGTCAATACTACTGCTTTAACAGCTGGTGCTACAGTAATAATTATGAATATGATTAATGTCATTAATCCAGCATTTACATTTGATCCATTATTAGCAAAAAACCTAACTTATGCTTTTGGACATATCTTTGCAAACTCTATTATTTACATGGCAGTTATTGCTGTATATGAAATTCTCGCAGAATACACAAACCGCCCATGGAAATCTAATAGGCCATTTTTAATTGCATGGACAATGTCTACTGCCTTTACTTTAGTTATCTACACACACCACCTGCTAATGGACTCTGTTATGCCAAAATGGATGCTAATTATGGGGCAGATCCTATCTTATGCAAACGGGATTCCAGTTCTTGTTATTACAGCTTACGGCGCATTAATGATCGTTTATAAGTCTGGAATTAAGTGGGATATGGCATCAGGACTGATGTATCTTTCTATGTTTGGCTGGGTGGTAGGTGTTGTCCCAGCTATCGTGGATGCTACGATCGTAGTAAACCATGTCATGCATAATACTAAATGGGTTCCAGGCCATTTCCATATGTACATGGGATTAGGCGCATTATCAATGATTTTTGGGTTTATTTATTACTTAGCTAAGGTTGATAAAGGTTTGAGAACTAAAGAAATCGACAATGTTGGACTTGTCTGTTACACACTTGGAATCATTAGCGTAAGCGCAGGATTCCTAATGTCTGGTGCACTCAGCACTCCAAGAAGATGGGCTACCCATTTTCCAGAGTGGATGGCACCTGCTGTATTCGGTGCATTTGGCGGGATTCTAGCCGTTCTTGCCGTAACCATTTTTGTCATCTATTTTATTCGTTATATTATGGCAAGGGGTACGACAGGAAGCGATTTAAATGAAAAGAAATTGGCGTAATCTAACAGCTGCTGTTTTATCGGTCGTATTAGGATGTGTGCTGTTTTATTTTGGCACAGACGGTTTCCGGGCATTTACTGCTGAAAGTGCCCGGACTTATAAATTGCTTCAGAACCAGCCCGAATTTCCTAATGTCACCTTAGAGGACAGTAAAGGACGGGTGTATCCTTTTTCAGACTTTGAAGGTAAGTACGTAATGCTGACCTTTATTTATACAGCTTGTTCTGATATATGCCCTAAAATTGAAACAAATTTAGCAGAAGTATATAAGCAAATACCAAGCAAATATCTTGATAAGGATATCGTTTTTCTTAGTATTAGCTTTGATCCTGACCGTGATGATCCTGCCACACTTGAAAAATATCGATCATATTTTGGCAGTGACGGTGATACGTGGAGAATGGCAAGAATTACAAAAGAAGAAGAATTAAATGGGCTGCTGAACGAATTCGGTGTCACAGTAATTCCTGATGGCGAAGGCGGCTTTACACATAATGCTGCCTTTTATTTAGTAGGGAAAGATGGAAGTTTAAAAGAGGTCATGGATTTCACAAAAATTAGTGAAGCAGCAAGTTCGGTTACAGCACTGCTTGAAAATGAAGCGGAGGTAGTATTAAAATGAAGCAGCCTGGATTTGGCGTCATCATATTAGGTCTACTCATTCTGCCGCCTATCAAAGACTATTTAGAGTCCTATATGCTTCTTCACATGCTTGTCCAGCTTCCATTACTCATTCTTTCAGGATGGCTAATCGGAAAGATCACAGAACATAAATCGATAAATTTTTTAGGTATCTGGAATACCAACGGAGTTCCAGGCATTATCCTTTTTGTCTTTATAACCATGTATTGGATGCTTCCTCGAGCACTAGATGAAGCCGTTACTATCAGCTATATAGAAATCTTTAAATTTGTTAGTCTGCCATTAGCAGGATTTTTTCTTAGAGATAGCTGGGAGAAAATTCAGGCACTTGGAAGAGGGTTTATATTTTTAAACTACTTGTCCATGTTTGGTTTAATGGCATGGCTGTATATTGATTCTCCCATTCAAATATGCAATAACTATTTAGAAACACAGCAAAAAGCTTTGGGATGGGGATTTTTAATCATTACAATTGGAATGGTTTTGTATATTCTGCAGGCTGTTTTTACGGATCATGCAGAGGAAGCAGAAGCATAATACTAAAATTTTGAAGGGCTGCTTGGGAGGTCAAATGATAACTCTCCTAAGCAGCCCTTTTAGATAGTATCTTTATTTATTTATTAACGGATAGTGGCAGGCCGCAAAATGTCCAGGCAGGTGCTCAGTTAGTTCTGGCGCTTTTTGCTTGCAAAGGTCTGTTGCATATGGACATCTTGTATGGAAGTGGCATCCGCTTGGCGGATTGGCTGGGCTTGGCAGATCTCCAGTCAATTTTATATGCTTCTTCTCAAACTCAGGATTTGGCCGCGGAATTGCTGAAAGCAATGCCTCTGTATATGGATGTGTTGTATTTTCAAAAAGAGAATCACGATCGGCAATTTCTACTATTTTCCCAAGATACATAACGGCAATCCGGTCACTAATATGCTTTACTGCAGGCAGTCCATGTGCAATAAATATATAGGTTAAATTATATTTTTTCTGTAAATCTTTTAATAGATTAAGTATTTGCGATTGTATCGAAACATCAAGTGCAGAAACCGGTTCATCGCATACAATTAACTTTGGATTCAGTGCTAGTGCTCTTGCGATTCCAATCCGCTGTCTTTGTCCGCCGCTAAACTCATGCGGATAGCGATTGTAGTGGTGCTCACCGAGACCCACTACCTCAAGAAGTTCAATCACTTTCTGTTTAATGTCTTTTCTAGAAGAATAAACTTTATGAACTTTTAAAGGTTCACCAATTAATTCCCCAACTGTCATCCTTGGGTTTAAGGATGAAAAAGGATCCTGAAAGATGATTTGAAGATCACGGCGAATTTTTCTCGTTTCAGTCTTATTTAATTTGCTTAAATCCTGGTTTTCAAACCAGATTTCACCTTCTGAGGGTTCCAAAAGTCTCAAAATCATTTGCCCAGTCGTTGACTTTCCGCAGCCAGACTCCCCTACAATTCCGAGGGTCTCACCTTGTTTTACATAGAAGTTAAGGCCATCAACTGCACGGACTGTTGTTTGTTCATTTGAAAATAGCCCTTTTTTCGAAACGAAGTGTTTTTTCAGCCCTTTGACTTCAAGAAGTACTTTCTCTTCCGTTTGTACTGACATGCCATAACCTCCTTACGTATTGAAACATCGTCTCTTATGAGAGTCGTTTATGTTCTCTAATGTTGGCTTACTTAATTTACATTGCTCTGTTGCAAGCGGACAGCGGGGATGAAATGCACATCCCTGCGGCATATCCAGAGGGTTTGGCACTGAACCTGGAATCGAATCTAAATATTCCTGCTGAACTTCTAGTTTAGGAATAGATTTGATTAGCCCTTGGGTATATGGATGCTTCGGGTTAGCGAAAATCTCTCCAACGGGTGCTTCTTCAACCACTTCGCCGGCATACATAACCACTACCCGGTCGGCCATTTCGGCTACAACACCTAAATCATGAGTAATAAGAATAACTCCTGTATTAGACTCATCTTTAAGCTCTTTCATTAAGTCTAAGATTTGCGCCTGGATCGTTACATCCAATGCTGTTGTCGGCTCATCAGCAATTAAAAGTTTTGGATTGCAGGATAGAGCCATCGCAATCATAACCCTTTGTCTCATTCCGCCGGAAAGCTGATGAGGGAAATTACTAAATACCTTTTCAGCGTTTGGAATTCCCACGCGGTTCAGCATTTCAATACTTTTTTCCTTTGCCTCACTTTTAGAAAGGTTTTGGTGAACCCGGAAAACCTCACTCATCTGGCTGCCAATGGTAAATACCGGATTTAGCGAGGTCATTGGCTCCTGAAAGATCATTGAAATTTCATTTCCGCGAATTTTACGGATTTGTTTTTTATTCAATTCTAATAAATTCTTGTCTTCAAATAGGATGCTTCCCCCTGTTACTTTACCAGGAGATGCGATTAAACCCAGAATAGATAAGGAGGTCACGCTTTTTCCGCAGCCGGATTCCCCAACTACCGCAACAGTTTCTCCTCTATTTACTGAAAAGCTGATATTCCGCACTGAAGTGACCGTTCCGCCTTCAGTCTGAAATTGAACCTGCAATTCATTGATGTCTAATAAATTTGTCGTCACAAGATCACCCCTACCCCTTCTTTGCTTTCAAACGAGGATCAAGTACGTCACGCAGCCAATCGCCAAGGAAGATAATGCCTAGTACGGTAAGGGTAATAGCTATTCCTGGGAATGTGGCTATCCACCAGCTTGTAGCCAAGTATTCTCTTCCATCACTAAGCATTAATCCCCAAGAAACGTCTGGCGGCTGAATGCCTAATCCTAAAAAGCTTAATGATGCTTCTAAAATAATTGTTGAGGCAACATTGAGTGTCGCGATAACAATAAAGGAAGAAATAACATTTGGAAGAATATAGGTTATAATAATTCTGCTGTCCTTTGCTCCGATTGCTCTAGCCGAGCGAACATAGTCTCTTTCTTTTATACTTAACGTTTCACTTCGCACCATCCTTGCATAGGTGACCCAAGTGATTCCGCCGAGAACTAGAATTAAAGACGTAAGACTTGGCCCCATAATAGCCAAAACAATTAACATAAATAAGATGTTTGGAATAGCCAGGAAGGAATCTACTAATCTCATAATCACAGTATCTACAAATCCGCCATAAAAACCAGAAATCAATCCCATAACCATTCCGATTACACCTGCTAATAATACGGCAGATACCCCTACTAATAAAGAAACCCTTGAACCAACAATAATCCGGCTCAGAATATCTCTTCCAAGGTTATCTGTCCCTAAAATATGACCAGCTACACCGCCATCCATCCAAACTGGAGGCTTTAGTCTGCTCGCTACGTTTGTTGCAGCCGGATCATACGGCGCCAGGAAAGGGGCAAAAATAGCTGCTAAAACAACGAGGACAACAATAATGAAACCGATTGTTCCTGTTTTGCTTTTAAAAAGTGATGAAAAAAACTTTGAAGCTTTTCCCGCTTCCTTTGGTTTTTTAATAGCTTGTTGAGCTATTTTTTCCGTTTGAGTTGGTAAAGACATATTATCCCCCCTATCCCTTAATCATATTTAATTCTTGGATCTAAATAGCGATAAGCCAAGTCAGCAAATAGGTTACTGAAAATAACAAATAGTGCAATAATAAAGGTTGCTGCTTGAACAACAGCCATATCACGTGCGTTTACGGACTGAATGAGAAGCTGTCCCATTCCAGGCCAAGCAAAAACGGTTTCTGTAATAAGTGTTCCGCCTATTAATGTTGAAGTCTGCAGCGCCATAATTGTAACAACTGGAATTAGAGCATTTCTAAATCCATGCTTATTAATGACAATTGCTTCAACTAATCCCTTTGCTCTTGCTGTCCTTATATAGTCTTGTCCAAGGATATCCAGCATGCTGGATCGAATTAATCTTGTCATTTCAGCTGCTATGCCAGTACCTAAGGTTATAGCCGGCAATACCAAATGGGCAAATGTTCCGCGTCCGGAAACTGGCAACATACCTAAAGAAACCGAAAATAATAATATAAGCATGATGCCTAGCCAAAAGTTTGGCATAGCTTTCCCAAGAACAGAACTTCCTGTAATGAATAAATCGAAGAATGAATTTCTGCGAGTAGCGGAAAGAATTCCTAATGGTATGGAGATAATGATTGCAACGATCATTGCTGCGACAGCAAGCTCAAGTGTTGCTGGCAAGCGCTCAAGTATGATTGGCAGGGCAGGTTCTTGATATTTAAAAGAATCTCCAAAATCTCCTTGTACTAAATTCCCTAAGAAGATCCCGTATTGTACAATAAGCGGCTTATCCAATCCCAGCGCCACCCTCATAGCTTCACGTTCTTCCTCTGTTGCATCCATTGGGAGTGCGAGTGAAACAGGGTCACCCGTAACATTTACTAATATAAAAACAATTAAAGTAACAAGGAATAAAACTGGTATAATCTGCAGCAGCTGTTTCACTATAAATTTTTTCATCTTTTCACCTCTTCGTTTTACGTTTTCAAAGCAGCCTCTTTTATGAGGTGATTTTCTATGGAAAGAAAAGGCCCCTTAGCAAATTAAGAGACCCTTTCTCCTTAGAACCTATTATTTTACTTTTTCAATTTCATCAACGATATACCACTCATCAATATGCGGTTCGTATGTTAAGTTGTCTTTAATACCAATAAATTGGTCTAATGTGTACAAGTAAATACGCGGACGATCATTTGCTACAATCTCTTGAACCTTTTTATATTGCTCAGCGCGCTCTTCAGGGTTCATATTGTACATAGCATCGTTTAGAAGTTTATCAACCTCTGGATTGTTGTAATCTGTTTCCCCTTTTGTCACCTTAGATTCAACTAAGCCTAATGGATTAGAAGCATCATTTAGAGAATTGGCATAACCAATTAAGTAAATTTCCTTAAATGTTTTGCCTGTGTACAACTCCATGAATTTACTCCACTCAAATGGCTCAAGTGTTGCGTTAATACCAACTTCAGCTAACATTGACTGAATTAATTCAGCTGATTCTTTATCCTTTAGGTAACGGCCATTTGAAACACTTAGTGTGATATCAACGCCATTTTCATACCCAGCTTCTTTTAATAATTTTTTTGCTTTTTCAGGGTCATAAATGTCTTGTCCGAATAATTTTTCGTTGCCGCCAGTGGCAATTGGCGTTACACCTGTGCGGGTAATTGTACCTGAGCCGCCATAAAGTGTATCTACGATTAATTGCTTATCGATAGCAAGCTCCACAGCTTCACGAACAAGAGGATCTGCTGTTGCATTTCCATCAGTCATACGCATAACAAGCTGCATAATACGCTGAGTCGGACCTGAAATTACTTGTGTACCCTCATTATCGTTAATACGATCCCAGTCAGTAGGCGCAATATTTACAGCCATATCGATTCCGCCAGTTAGAAGTTCTGCAACACGGGTAGAATCTTCAGGAATCACGCGGAAAACTACTTTTTCCCACTTCGGATCATATTTATAGTAATTTTCATATTTTGCAAGTGTTAGACGGTCATCTTTCTTCCATTCAACAAATTTATATGGGCCAGCACCGATTGGGTTTTTCAAGAAATGCTCCCAGCCATTTTCTTCGATATATTTTGCTGGAAGAATTCCAGAACCTTGTCTAGAAATACGGTTTAATAGAACTGGGTCTGGACCGTTAGTAATAATTTGGAACTTGTGGTCGTCAATAATCTTTATTTCTTTAATTTGTTTAAAATATTTGTTTTCAAGAAGTGTTTCATCTTTGGCTGCACGCTCTAATGTGAACTTAACGTCATTAGAAGTAACAGGGTCTCCATTATGGAATGTTGCTTTAGGATTTAAAGTAAATTCCCAAGTTAATTCATCAATGTTTTTCCAAGAATCTGCTAGATCTGCAACAAAATTTCCGTCACGATCTTTTTCAAGCAATGAATCGAACATATTCACGTGAATGGCTTGTGTTTGTGTCGCTTGGTGGTTGTGAACGTCAAAGCTAACCATATCAGCGCTTGTTCCAATAGTTAGAACATTATCATTTTCGTTGCCTTTCTTTTCTTTCGAACCATCTGTGCTTGCTTTATCACCGCCGCCACCGCAGCCAGTGATTACCAGCATTAATAGCATAAATACAATAAAGCTGACATTTCTAAACTTTTTCATGGTATTCCCCCCTGTATTTATTTTTATTTATTTAGATAATTCAATGCCAGTTGAACCAATGCAGCGGATCCAAGCGGCAGAATATCATCATTAATATCAAACATTGGATGATGCAGCGGATAAGTTACATCCTTCATGGCACCTAATCGGAAAAATACTCCAGGAACCTCTTTTGTATAGTAAGAGAAATCCTCTCCGCCCATTGATGGCCTCATGTAGTTGAATTTATCATTGCCAACCAATTCAATTGCGGTCTGTTCGAGCAGGTCAACCATCTGATCATCATTGATGACGCTTGGGTAACCCATGTCATAATCAAATTCATATGAAGCCCCAAATGCCTCAGTGATTCCTTTAATGATGCTTTCCATTTTCCCAGGCATTGCTTCACGAACTTCTGGATTTAGCGTTCTAACTGTTCCAATAAATGTTACCTCTGGAGCAATAATATTCGTTGCTGTTCCGCCTGTAATCTTACCAATTGTTAGAACTGCTGGGTCTAACGGATCAATTTGCCGGCTTACTACATGCTGCAATGCCGAAATGACTTCTGCAGCAATGGTAATGGAGTCTACTGTTTGATGAGGTCTTGCTGCATGTCCGCCGACACCAATAATTTTAACCTCAAATGTATCCGCTGCAGCCATCGCCTGATTTCTAACAACTGCTAGTGTTCCGGATTCAATGAGAGGATCAATATGTAATCCTGCAATAGCGTCTACCTTCGGATTTAAAAGTGCACCATCCTCCATCATTGCTGGAGCTCCGCCCAACCCTTCCTCAGCTGGCTGAAAAATGAATTTAACGTTTCCTTTTTCCGGCACAGGCATTTCAGACAGTAGTTTTGCTGCTCCCATCAGCATGCTTGTATGTGAATCATGTCCACAAGCGTGCATTTTGCCAGGAACCTTTGATTTATAATCGACAGTTTTTCGATCTTCAATTGGAAGGGCGTCCATATCAGCTCTCAGAGCAATTGTCGGACCCTCGCTTTTCCCGCGGATTACGCCGACTACTCCAGTTTTCCCGATATTTCTTTCAACTTCGATCCCAAGAGATTCAAGGTGTTCTGCCACAATTTTCGAAGTCCGCACCTCTTCGAATCCTAATTCCGGATGCTGGTGAAAATCGCGTCTCCACGCTTTAATTTGTTCCCTAAGCTGAAAAGCCTTTTCTAGTACTTCTGATTTGGTCAGTGTTTCTGAAGACATCTTAACCCCTCCTTATTATTCTAATAAACTAAAATTACTATAAAGAAATTCAATTCTATCTCTTTTAAATTATCAAAAAACTTTATGTTGTTGTTACTATACCGCATTGAAGTAGGTGCGTCAATTACTTTTTTAAAATAATATTTCCGCTATTTTATTATTCTATTTATTCAAGTAATCCAACGTCACACTTGCCATTGTTTTTGCCCCAACCAGCATAGCTCTTTCATCGATATCAAATTTCGGATGATGGTGAGGGTATTTGGCACCTTTTTCTTCATTCCCTGCACATGAATAGAAAAATGCCCCTGGAACATGCTGCAAATAATAAGCAAAGTCCTCTCCGCCCATGATCGGATTGATTTCAATAATATCTTCAGGAGCTGCCACAGCCTTTGCTGCTTCCACAACCATTTGCGTCTCCTCAGGATGGTTCCATAACGATGGATAGCCGCGTGTATAGGTATATTCACAAGAGCCTCCTGCTGACGCACACACCCCATTGGCCACCCTGCCAATTTCTTCTTCAATTTTTGTTCTTACTGACTCATCAAAGGTCCGAACCGTTCCTTCAATAACAGCCGTGTCTGCGATGACATTGAAAGCATTGCCTGCATGAAAAGATCCAACCGTAACAACCGCTGATTCCAATGGATTAATTCTCCGGCTGACAATCGTCTGCAAGCTATTCACGATTTGGGTTCCAGCAACTAATGCATCGACCGTTTCATGCGGGTATGCCCCATGTCCGCCTTTTCCAATCACCTTAATCCGGAACTTATCAGGCGCAGCCATGGTCGCTCCGCTTCGATAGGCAATTTTCCCATAAGGAACTGTTGATCTCACATGGGTACCGAAGATTACATCCACATTTTCCAGACAGCCATCTTCTATCATGGCAATCGCTCCGCCAGGAATCACCTCTTCTGCATGCTGGTGAATGAAGACAATGTTACCTGCAATCTCGTCCTTGACACTTGCCAGCGCTTTTGCCAAACCCAATAAAGCAGCCGTATGTGCGTCATGTCCGCAAGCATGCATGACACCATCAACTTTTGACTTATATTCAGTTTCCTTCTCATCCTGAATTGGCAATGCATCAAAATCAGCTCTTAGTGCAACAGTCTTACCTGGTTTCCCGCCTTTTAACGTGGAAACAACGCCTCTGCCGCCTACTCCAGTTCTAACCTCTAAACCTAGTTCCTTATGAAAATCAGCAATTTTCTTTGGTGTACGCACTTCCGTAAAAGAAAGCTCCGGGTTCATATGCAAATCCCTGCGAATTTCAACCATTAAATCATAATTGTCTTCAATTAATTTGAAAACTTTACTTTTCATAATAAAACCCCCTAACTATATCGGAATAATTTGAGACACGAAACTACAAATTCTAGTTTAGTGCTTTAAAGCTTTTTAGTACCGCGATAAATGTCGAAAAAGGAAGTTTTTTACGACTTTTTAGTTATTTAGCAATAAAGATACCATTTTTATTGCTTTTGCGCAATAAAGGAATTCGACTTTTCGAAAAAATATAATATACTTGAATACCATTAATATTATGGAATATTCCGAAATATTTAGTTGTCGATCAGATATATCTATTGTTCGAAAGGAAACCTTTCTCCATTTAAAACGTAAGCATAGCACTAACTTTATCGAAGGGGATGTTCGAATGGGAAACATTATTATTTTTTCACTCATAGCTGGCTTATCAGCTTCTTTACTTTTAATTCCCTTTTCAAATTCAAAAGAAGAAAGCAAGCGCCTTACTCCAGCTGCACTAATCTCTCTTATTATTTTGATTGTTGCTAGCGTGTTTTTGTTCTACTATGTTACAAGTTTTGACAGAAACCTAAGTTCCTTATGGATTTTCGCCATCTTTATAACCCTTTTGGGTTCGCTTCTCTCCTCAGGGAAAGAACGATTAATTAAGGGAGTGTTATTTTTTGCCAGTCTCTTTTTAGGTGTATACTTTATGACTGCTTTCCTGTTTAATGCTGATGATAAATATGAGATGGCAAAAATGAAAGTGGAAACAGAAATTGAAGTGTTTAGTGAAAGCGAGACGCCAGCAAGTGTTCCACCTAAATTTGCTCGGAATAAAATGAAAAAGTCCTTTGGACAAGTTCCCAATACAAGCTATTACGAGCTTGGAAGATTACAAATCCAAAAAGTAGATGGAAAATATGTTTATATTGCCCCTGTTGAGTTTTCTGGTTTTTTCAAATGGCTGAACGGAAAAAGTACTCCAGGCTATTTTACAATCAGTGCAACAGACTCCACAGCGAATCCTAAATTTATCAAAGCCGATATGGTCTATACACCATCCTCATACTTTAATAAAAACATCGAGCGCCACATCCGCATGCAGTATCCAGAGGAAATTTTTTATGGCGATGTGCAGCTCGAAATTGATGATAATGGAAAGCCATATTACATTAGAACCTACGGCAGCTTTGTTTCTGCCAGGAATGGATTTGAAATGAAAGGAATTGTCGCAGTGGATCCGAAAAACGGAGACACAAAGCAATACCCCTTAGCCAAAGTTCCTGAATTCATTGATGGAGCAGTCTCTCCTGAGGCCGTAAGCCTGCAGAACAGTTACTTTGGAAATTATATCCACGGATTCTGGAACAGCAAGTTCGGCAAGAGAGATGTCAAACTCCCTTCTGATGAAGGAACCGAATCCAATGTAAGCCCAATATTTGACGAAAAAGGGGTCATGTATTATTTCACTGATTTCACGAGTCCGAAAGAAGGAGTGGACTCCATGCTCGGCTATTCTTTAACAAATTCAAGAACAGGTGAAGCAATATACTATACCGGTAATCTTGAAGAATCGTATATGGATTCTCAGGGAGCATTACAAATCATCGAAAAGAAATTCATTGAAAAGAAATGGGAAGGCGAAATGCCAATCTTATACAACTTCTATGGAGAAGCAAGCTGGCTCACAGCTGTTCTTGATTCCAACGGTTTCCTGCAAAACTACTTTATTGTTTCTGCGGCTAATCCGGAAATCTCCGTTTACGGCAATACACCGAATGAAGCATTAAAACAATATAAAACAGCTTTGCAAAAAGGCGGCGGAACTGTTGACGGCACCTCAAAAGCCGAAGAAAAACAAACAAGCGGCACTGTCCTGCGGGTTTATAAAGAAAAATATGGAGAATATACATTAGTCTCCTTTCTCTTAGATAACATGGAAAATTATATTGTCTCATCCGAAAACAGCCCACTTTCTATTTATTTAAAAGAAGGGGATCATGTCACAGTTACCTTCTTGAATACCGGAGAAGAATTCCTGCCCGTAAAAAAACTATCTATTAAGGGATTTGAATAAACACAAAAACACGATGGCCTAATCATGTCCATCGTGTTTTTGTATTATTGTATTAATATATTATTGGCTGTGTTAAAGCATAATGTTCATTTAACCGCTTAGTTGATCTTCGCTGCAGGCGCGTAGACTCCTGGGGGATCAGCGTTGAAGCGAGACCCCGCAGGAGCGGTCGCTCCGAGGAGGCTCGCAAAACGCCCCTCGGAAAGCGAAGCGCCTGGAGAGGAAATCAACGGACAAAATTAACAGAGCCATATTATTAAATAATAATTATTTTTGAAAATTACCCAGCATATTAAAGAAGTGGGTTAGGAAATCATAAAAAATCCTTGCTGTCGGAAGCATTTCCCGTTCTGTTGGAATAATTACGCCAACCGTTCTTGTTACTTGTGGTTCAATAGAGGATACTTTCACCGTATGCCGCGGCAAGCTGTCAATCAGTGTAATCTCTGGAATAAGCGTCACACCCAACCCAGCCGAAACAAGACCTTTGATCGCATCAATATCCTCCCCTTCAAATGTTACATTTGGCTGGAATCCTTGCTGCATACAGGCATTAACGGTGATTTCACGCAGGATGAATCCAGTTGGAAAGAGGATAAAGGAATCATCTCGAAGTTCGCTTAATTTTAATGATTTCTTATTAGCCAGCGGATGATTGACCGGCAGGAGAACCACCATTTTTTCAGTAAATAAAATGGTTCCTTTTAGGTTTTTTTCATCCTTTGGAACAGGACCAAGGAGGGCCATATCAATATCTCCTCTTTTTACCCCCTCAATTAAATAATGGTAAGAGCCCTGCTTCAGCTGGTATTTCACATCTGGATGCTGTTGGCGGAAGCCTGAAATAGCAGTAGGCAATGTGTAGGCAGCCAGACTGCTTGGGAATCCGATTCGAATCGTCCCTTTATCAGGATCTAAATATTCATCAACTTCTCGTTTTGCATTTTCAATAACAGTCATGGCCTCTTCCATATATTCCAAAAAAACTTTTCCGATTGGAGTCAGCCGGACATTTCTTCCCTCCCGAAAAAAAAGATCCACCCCTAATTCCGCTTCTAAATTAAAAATTTGCCTGCTCACTGCAGATTGCGCAACATGAAGCGCATCAGCGGCTTCCGTTACATGTTCCCTCTTTGCTACTTCCATGAAATATTGAATTTGCCTTAGCTCCAATTCAGTCACCTACCCAATCTATCTCATTGTGGCATTGATTTCATCTATAATTCATATTGTTAAGATTATTTTTTCATTATAAAATTCAATTAACGATAAATACAATCACTTTATTGAAAGTTGTAATATTTTTATTTTTCCACTTGTTTTTTCATACATTCATATACAGAAGGGACTTGATAGTTATGCAAACTTTAGAGGAAGTGAAAAAGAACGAAACAAAAGCAGCCGTTGATTATGTAAATACAGTTTTTGAAAAGGTAAAGAAAAGAAACCCTTATGAAGCTGAATTCCATCAGGCTGTAGAAGAAATCTTCGACTCTTTAATTCCTGTATTCTCAAAACATCCAAAATATATGGAACATAACATTCTTGAAAGAATTGTGGAACCTGAAAGAGTTATTACCTTCCGAGTACCATGGACAGACGATAACGGTAATGTACAGATAAACCGCGGATTCCGTGTCCAATACAGCAGTACTCTTGGTCCTTATAAAGGTGGCCTCCGCTTCCATCCTACAGTAAGTACCAGCATTGTAAAATTCCTCGGCTTTGAACAAATCTTCAAAAACTCTTTAACAGGCCAGCCAATCGGCGGTGCTAAGGGTGGATCTGACTTTGATCCTAAAGGAAAGTCAGATAATGAAATCATGCGTTTTACCCAAAGTTTTATGACTGAACTATGCAAACACATCGGGCCAGATGTCGATGTTCCAGCTGGAGATATCGGCGTTGGCGCAAGAGAAATCGGCTATATGTTCGGACAATATAAGCGATTAAAAGGTGCTTATGAGGCTGGAGTATTAACAGGAAAAAATATAAGCTTCGGCGGAAGCCTAGCTCGTACAGAAGCAACAGGCTATGGACTTGTTTATTTTGTAAAAGATATGCTTGCAGATAAGGGTTATAGCTTTAACGGAAGCACAGTTGTTGTATCTGGTTCAGGAAATGTGGCTATTTATGCCATCCAGAAAGCACAGGAGCTAGGTGCTAAGGTTGTAGCCTGCAGCGATTCAAACGGATATATTTATGATGAAAGCGGAATTAATTTAGATACAGTGAAACGCTTAAAAGAAGTTGAAGGAAAGCGTATTAAAGAATATGTGAACGAACATCCACATGCCCAATATGTGGAAGGCTGCACTGGCATTTGGTCAATTCCTTGTGACATCGCCCTGCCATGCGCCACTCAAAATGAAATTGACGAGTGCTCAGCTAAGGTTCTTGTCGAGAACGGAGTAAAAGCTGTTGGTGAAGGAGCAAACATGCCTTCCTCTTTAGAAGCAATTGATGTATTCCTAAAGAGTGATGTCCTATTTGCACCAGCTAAAGCAGCTAATGCTGGCGGTGTAGCTGTTTCTGCTTTAGAAATGGCACAAAACAGCGCTAGAATCGGCTGGTCTTTCGAAGAAGTAGATGAGAAGTTACATGAGATCATGACCAATATTTACCGAAACAGTGTTAAAGCTGCCGAAGAATACGGCTATCCAGGTAATCTTGTTATCGGGTCAAACATCGCTGGCTTCCTTCGTGTTGCTGATGCAATGATTTCACAAGGAGTCGTTTGATTCATAATCATGACTTACAAAGAATGCTTTCTATATAATAGAAAGCATTCTTTTTTTATTTCTCTTTTATAATACTGAAAACTGCCAATATATACTATGTTGTCAATATATTTTTGAAAAATTTAAGAATCGAAATTTTTGTCGAATAATGTTAAACTTATAATAGATTTTTGCAATATAGTAATTTTTAAAAATATGATTTGGAGGTTTGTCAATGACAGATACAGGACTTCAGCTGGTTGCCATTGGTGTTTATATGGCTATTATGATTTTTATCGGCTGGTACTCATATCGCAAAACCAGCAACTTAACTGATTATATGCTTGGCGGCCGCTCACTTGGCCCTGCGGTAACAGCACTAAGCGCAGGTGCGGCAGATATGAGTGGATGGCTATTAATGGGGTTGCCTGGCGGTATTTATGTAACCGGTTTAGCTGATGCATGGATTGCAATCGGTCTTACAGCAGGAGCTTACTTAAACTGGCTTCTAGTTGCACCAAGATTGCGCACCTACACGCAGGTAGCAAACGATTCAATTACTATACCAGGCTATCTTGAAAATCGTTTTAAGGATAATACTAAATTATTGAGAATTGTATCCGGAATCGTTATTCTAGTGTTCTTTACTTTTTACGTTTCTTCCGGAATGGTAGCAGGCGCTGTCTTTTTTGAAAGCTCCTTTGGCTACAGTTACCACACAGGTCTTTTCCTTGTTGGTGGCGTAGTCGTTGCTTATACATTATTCGGCGGGTTCCTTGCTGTTAGTTATACCGACTTTCTCCAAGGCCTAATGATGCTAGTTGCCCTTCTTCTTGTTCCAATATTAGGACTTTCACAGACTGGCGGATTTAGCGGCACGTTTGATACAATCCGTGAAATCGATCCGAAAATGCTCGACTTATTCAAAGGAACAACATTTTTTGGAATCATTTCTGCTTTAGCCTGGGGACTTGGCTACTTTGGACAGCCTCATATCATCGTCCGTTTTATGGCTATTACATCTGTTAAAGAAACTAAGAGCGCACGCCGTATCGGGATTGGCTGGATGGTCTTCTCTTTAATTGGAACCATTATGACTGCTTTTATTGGAATCGCATTTTTCCATAATAATTCTCAATACACACTTGATAATCCTGAGGCTGTATTCTTAACATTAGGTCAGATATTCTTCCATCCGCTATTTGCCGGATTTTTACTTGCTGCTGTACTAGCAGCCGTTATGAGCACCATTTCTTCACAATTAATTGTTACATCAAGTGCATTAACAGAAGATTTGTATAAAGTTTTACTCCGAAAAAATGCAACTGATAAAGAATATGTATTCTTTGGTCGTATGGCTGTATTAGCGGTTGCTATTATTGCCTCCGTTCTTGCATGGGAGCAAAACGATACCATCCTTGGACTTGTTGCTTATGCTTGGGCAGGCTTTGGCGCTGCATTTGGTCCAATCATCCTTCTAAGCTTGTATTGGAAGAAGATTACTCAGTGGGGTGCCCTTGTCGGAATGATTGCTGGTGCACTTACAGTAATCATCTGGAAGAACGTTGGCCTAGGCGACACTTTATATGAAATCGTACCTGGATTTGCAATAAACCTGATACTTGCTTATATCGTAAGCTTAGCTACCTATCGTCCAAACCCTGAAATTGAAAAAGAATTTGACGAAAGCGTTCGCTTGCTAAAAGGTGAATAATTTATTAAAAAATCCCCACTGTCGATAATAGGACAGCGGGGATTTTTTTAGCTATTCTTTAGTTCAAATTGCTGTTCAAATGCCGACCAATTGATGGTCTTTTCTAAAATGATCGAAATAAGCACACCCATGATTAATCCATTAGAGATAAACGGCTGAATGAGAACAGGCAAGCTTTTAAATAAAGATGGGTTCATATTCATTAAGCAGATGCCAATTAATACTGGAGCGGCTAAACGAAAAATAGTATTAGAATTAAATACCTTTCCATTAAGGCTGCCAAAAGCCGTGCCAAATAGCTGCAAATAAGCAACAAAAAGAACAGCATTTCCTACAGTAAGAGGCATTTCAGCTAAAAAGGAGCCCAGTGCCGGTATAAACCCAATAATGGTCAGAAGCCCCCCGCCGATGATAAATGGCTTCTTTTCCAAAATTCTTGTGCTTTGCAAAAAACCTATAGATGAAGTAAATGGCGTATATTGAACAAGACCAAAGCCCGTCCCAAAAACCGAAAAAATACTTGTAATAAAAATCGAATTTCTATACTGCTTCTGGGACACTTTCTTTTTATAAAGGTTTTCAGCAGCACTAATAGATGCAATGGTATTGCTCAAGTTCATCATTCCAGCAAAAAAGGCTACAGCGACAATCCCCCATTCTAGATTGGGTGAACCTAATGGAAATAGACTGAAAGATATGTCTGCTGCTTGCGCTGTTTGATTTGCTGGGCTGAAAAATAACAAATCATAAACAATCCAGCCAATAATCAAACCTATTAATATGGAAAAGTTACTGATCACCGCATTACCTTTAAGCTTCAGCAGGCTGACAAAAATCACAAGGACAATGGAAAACAAGCTTACAGGAACATCGATGGTCCCCTGCTCATTCACTTTCATCATGCCTTTGAAAAAAATTAGTACTAACTGAAAGGTTAATAAAAATAAATAGACCGACATAACCATCGGACTAAAAATGGACTGTAATAGTGAAACTCCATTAAATGCCGCAAGGATAATCGTAACCAGACAGGCCAGCAATATCCCCGTTGCAATACCCCCGCCAACCGCTGTATAGCTCATACCTAAAGACGGTGCGGACAGACCTAAATTTAGAATAAGTCCCCAAAGCAGCCCCGAATGGCCTTCCATTAACGGGAACTTATGGCCAAGCCATCCTTGAAAAATACAAGCCATACCAGTAAAAATCAGCGACATTTTCAGCATCATTGCCATCGTATCGGCTGGAAGCTGAAATGCGTTTGCCACGGAAATTGGAATCATTACGGTATTAGCAAAAATAAAAAATAGCCATTGAACAGAGGAAAACATCGTCATAGACGAAAAACATTTATTCATTCATGTCACCACTTTCTAGTTCGTTTTCCCTTCAATGTTTTTAAGGACGGATTCTATTATAATACAAACTTATTGCTTTGTTTAAAAATATTATAGCCAGTCTTGTTTTCCTGTACTTTTTCCATATAAAAAGCCGTCCCTTAATGGAAACGGCATGACGAAATATTATACTCTCATTGTCACTTTCGGTCTGGAAACCCAGTGGCCATCAGAAACTTCAACAAGCTCGGATTGACTTAATTGATATTTATCTTCATCGGTCTGTTCTTCCATTAATACTCTTTTTTTCTTTGCTTCAATTTTCGGATCTGGAATCGGAATAGCTGAAAGCAGCTTTTTCGTATATTCATGCTGCGGATTTGCATAGAGCTCTTCACTTTCAGCTAGCTCAACAATTTTTCCTGCAAACATAACCGCCACACGGTCACTGATATGCTTTACCATGGATAGGTCATGTGCGATAAATAAATAGGTCAGACCAAGCCGATGCTGCAGATCCTCCAAAAGCTTAACAACTTGGGATTGAATAGAAACATCCAGGGCGGAAAGCGGCTCATCGCAGACAATGAATTTAGGTTCAACCGCCAGTGCGCGCGCAATGCCAATCCGCTGACGCTGTCCGCCTGAGAATTCATGGGGGTATCTCAAGGCGTGCGAGGGCTCAAGGCCAACCATATCCAACAGCTCCTCTACCCTCTTTTGCCGCTCTGCTTTGGTGCCTGTTAGCTTATGAATATCGAGCGCCTGTCCAACAATATCTAAAACCTTAAAACGCGGATTGAGCGAAGCATAAGGATCCTGGAAAATCATTTGCATGGACTTGCGCATAATTTTCATCTCATTTGGATTTAGGCGATTAACAGGTATACCCTGGAATAAAACCTCTCCCCCTGTTGGTTCGTGGAGACGCAAAATAGCTCTCCCAGTTGTTGACTTTCCTGACCCTGATTCCCCGACAAGTCCAAGGGTCTCCCCCGGCTTAATCTGAAAGCTGATATTATCAACTGCCTTAAGAATATTCCCTTTCCCCAGATCAAAATATTGTCTCAGGGAGCGTACATCAAGCAGCGGTTTATCTTTATCAACCCCTGTTAATATGAGCGGTGCAGGCTTTGTTTTTTTCTTTTCATTCAGTCGAGGCAGCGCATTTAAGAGCTTTAATGTATAAGGATGCTTTGGATTTTCAAATATCTCCTCCGTTGTCCCAGTTTCAACAATCTTACCCTGCTTCATAACCACAACACGGTCACACATTCCTGCCACAACACCCAGATCATGTGTAATAAGGATGATGGAAGTGCCAAAGCGGTCCTGCATATCCTTCATTAAGTTCAGTATCTGTGCCTGAATGGTTACATCCAGAGCAGTTGTCGGTTCATCAGCAATCAATAGTGTCGGACGGCAGGCAAGTGCGATAGCAATCATAACCCGCTGCCGCATCCCCCCGGAAAATTCATGAGGATATTGTGTATAGCGCTCTTCACTGTTGCGGATGCCTACTAATTTGAGCAATTCAATTGCCTTCTCTTTAGCTTCCTTCTTTGATAGCTTTTGATGCTTAACCAGACTTTCAGCAATTTGCCTGCCTATCCTGATAGTTGGGTTAAGTGAAGTCATCGGATCCTGAAAGATCATCCCGATTTCCCGGCCGCGGATGCCTTCCATTTCCTTTTCTGATTTACTCGCCAGATCTTCTCCTAGAAAAGTAATTTCCCCATCTTTCACAAACGATGGCGGTGATGGAAGAAGTCTCATAATAGATCGGGCGGTCACGCTTTTTCCGCTCCCGGACTCACCTACAATCCCCAGTGTTTCTCCTTTATTTAATTCAAAACTAACGCCGCGAACAGCTTCGAATTCTTTATCGTTTGAAAGAAAAGATACACGCAGATCTTTTACTTTTAAAATAGGTTTCAAGTTAACTACACCTGCCAATAATATTATTTCAGTTATATTGACTTTTCTATTCTACTAGAATTAAAATATACTATATCGATCGGAATAATGCAATTTAACTTTACGTCCTAAGAGAGGAGGTTACATAGTGGAGGCTGCTAAAGGAATAGAACCAAATAGCAAAAGAGGAAATTTGAAATTTTCCGAACTAATTAGCCGAACATATAGTAAGATGCAGCCGCATCCAGTCTATAAATGGCTTACCATCATTCTTGGCTTGCCCGTTCAGCTTGTTGTTTATTTTATCTATTTAAACAAGAGAAATAAGGATGCCTGCTCTTCTATTTTAGAAGAGACAAAGCATACTTTGCTTGCTGCTGGATATAAAGAAGACTTGAAATTTCAATACAAAGAACAAATCTTGAAAAAAGAAGCCTTTTTCGGACAAAAATCAAGTGATAACGAGATTGATAAATTGGCAAAACAGTGGGCGGAAGAGCAGTTTCAAAATGTGCTGCAGGAAAAAGTAAATACTATATTAGAGCAGCGCGGTGAAAAAAGAATTACCTTTGAAACAGTCTTTCAATCGCTCATTAATACTCCTAAATTTTTAGCTCTGTCGTTTTTGCCTGGATTGCCTATGTATCTTCTAATTCTACTATACAGTAATCCATATATTAAATATATTTTTGAAAGAATTTTCATGAGTTTATTTGTTATTTTAGGTGTTGCCTTTTTTGTTTTCACTATTTTATACATTTCTCCATTTGATCCTGCAGCAAACATCCTTGGAGAAACAGCAACAAAAGAACAGATTGCAGCCTTTAATCATTTATACGGGCTTGATCAGCCTTATTTAACCCAACTTTGGAATACAATAAAAGGGATTTTCACCTTCGATCTTGGGTCATCCTTCTCAGGCAATGAGGAAGTCGCTTCAAGTATTGCAAGGAAGTTTCCGATTACGTTCATCCTGGCCATCATCTCATTGGCTATGGCTGTTGTCATTGCCATACCCATTGGAATCGTATCAGCAACGAAACAGAATTCATTTTTTGATTATACCTTTATGTTTATTGCCTTAATAGGATTATCGATTCCTAACTTTTGGCAGGGCCTTATTTTCATTCTTAATTTTTCAATTAAATTGCAATGGCTCCCTGCAACCTATAGCCCGCAGGACATCCTTTCTATTATTATGCCGGCGGTTGTATTGGGTACAGGCCTAACTGCTTCCATTGCAAGGATGACTCGCTCCTCGACACTAGAAGTCATTAATGAGGATTATATTTTAACTGCCAAATCAAAAGGTCTTACACAAGCCCAGGTACTGTGGAAGCATGCTGTGACAAATGCAATGATTCCGGTTATTACGGTCATCGGCTTAATGTTTGGGGGAATGCTTGGCGGCGCGGCTGTAACAGAAAAGGTATTTAACATCAGCGGGATCGGAAGCTATATTGTTGACAAACAATTTATTCCCGATATACCTGCCATCATGGGCGGCGTTGTCTATATTGCCATAACCATTTCATTAATTAACCTATTAATTGACATCTTGTATGCGTTTTTTGATCCGCGTATACGTTCAAAGATGAAACAGTATTAAAGCAGGTGTCGTGATGTACAGTATCGTAAAAGGAAATGAAAGTTATATAAAAAAGCATGCACTTAAATTATCTCCTGAATATACACAGGCCAACTTTACATGGATTACAACGCTTGCACTGACGATAGTCTTTTTAATAAGCAGCATTGACTTTTCCGGTCCATCGCTAAAAAACAATGTGTTTATTGTATTTGCCGTTTATGCGCTGTTCACCTGTCTTCAGGGATTAACAACCTTCCTTATTAAAAGGGATTTGCAATATCACGGAATTATACAAAACCGGACAAGAAAATTTGGGTATGTTTTGCTGCTAAGCATTTTAACAGGCAATATTTTCATAGCCGCCTTTGCTTTCCAGCTTATTAAGAATAATAAAACAGCCCAATACACCTTTGCAGCTTATATGCTGCTGACGCAAGTTTTTATCATGGCGATTTCAGCACTAAATCTATTTAAACCATATGTATCCGATACATTTTTACCGGCAATGTTTGCATTATTCATTATCGCTTTGTTTCAGCTGATTGCATTCATTTTCATTGCAAGAGATAATACCCCAGCGAAAAGCGCCCGGTGGAAAACCACTTTGGCTTTTCCCCTAATTCTGACCGCAGCTACCGGCAATCTCTTTGCCCTGGCACTCGGTTTGCATTTTCTAATACAAAAAAGAAAAGAAAATCAGCCGGATTCAGGAAAATGGGTTCGTATCTGGGAGAAAATCGCAGGAAACACAACATCCATGCTTGGTTTATTTTTTATCGTTCTTACTTTTTCCATATCCATCTGCAGTTACCTGACATTTGATTACGATATGGCGATTGAAAACAATTACAGTGCAATTCTTCAGGAGCCAAACCTTGCCTACCCGCTTGGGACAGATAATTTCGGACGCGATTTATTTTCGCGAATTGTCTTCGGCGCAAGGATCTCATTAATTGTCGGATTCCTGTCAACGGCCATCCCTTTTATCATCGGCGGCATACTTGGAGCCATCTCAGGCTATTATGGGAAACAAACTGATAACATTATCATGCGTTTGCTTGATATCTTATATGCTATTCCAGGAATCCTGCTTGCGATTGTTATTATCGCAGCTTTCGGTTCCAACACAATTACGCTTGTAATTGCCCTAAGTGTCGGCTCCATTCCGACTTACGCCAGGACCATGCGCGCCAACGTCTTAATGGTATCAAACTATGAATATGTTGATTCTGCGCGTGCACTTGGGGATAGCAATCTATCTATTATTTTCAGACAGGTTGTTCCTAACTCCATGGCCCCAATGATAGTCAAGGCAACATTGACTATTGGCGGAGCCGTTATCGCGACAAGCAGCTTAAGCTATCTCGGACTTGGAGTAGAGCCTCATATTCCTGAATGGGGGAATATTTTAAAACTAGGAAGCACCTATCTAGAATCACATTCTTATTTAGCCATCTATCCGGGCCTAGCGATTATCGCTCTAGTTCTTTCCTTTAACTTTTTAGGAGATGGACTGAGAGATGCTTTAGATCCGAAAATGGATTAATAAACATAAATTTTAGGGGGAAAATTTTGTGAAAAAGCTAATACCGCTTCTCTTTGCCTTTGTTTTAGTGCTGGCTGGATGCGTGCAAACAAAATCTGATCAAAAAGCATCAGATTCAAAATCTGGCGGCAATTCTGGCGAGCAAGCAGAAATTGAAGTTCTAGGAATGGCCAGCAGCGAGGAAGATATGAATATCGTCCGCGACCAGCTGACCAAAAACGGCTTTAAAGTAAAATTAAACATTCAGCCAGACTACGGCAGCTTTAAAGCACAGCAAGATGCAGGGAATTTTGATGTAGCCGTATCAAGCTGGACAACCGTAACAGGTAACCCAGACTACGCGGTTCGTTCCCTTTTCATTTCAGGCGGGGACTACAGCATCCAATCTGATCCTGAAATTGATGACCTAATCAATAAAGCTAGTACGCAAACTCAGGAAGAATACGTGAACACGTATAAAGAATTTGAACAAAAGCTTGTATTTGACAATGCCTATATTGCACCGCTTTACAGCTCTTTAAAAACTCAGGCTGTCAATAAAGATATTTTAAATCCTGAAACTGTCAGACTTTCAAAATCCCGTTCTTTAGCGTGGGAAACGATTGATTTTAATGATGCAGCTAAGCGTGACAGTGATCCGCTTATCCTATCACAGACAATGCCTACTTTTACATCTCTTGACCCAATTAAGGGTAATGACGGTTCGATCAACATGGTTAATACAAACATGTATGTTCGTCTAATCAACTTAACTGATGATGATAAAATTACAGCAGACGGATCACTTTCCCGCAACTACAGTATTGGAGAAGGAAACGAAGAGTATTACTTTCTATTAAGAGATGACATTAACTTTGCCAAAATCACTGATAAAAAAGCGGTTGATACTGGCGAGCGCGTTGGTGCTGACGATGTTATTTTCTCTCTTAACCGTGCGAAGGATAAAAATTCTGTACCTGACCACCGCACATACAGCTTGCATGAACACATCAAAGATGCTGAAGTTGTAACTGATCTAGCAGCACTTGATCAAATCAAGCAATCTGGCAGCGATGAAACTGTAAAAGCATCACTAGAAAAAGGCTTAGATACAAAAATCACTGAACTAGTAGCTGACAAGACTCAAGCGAATAATGGTGAAGGGAAATACCAGGTTGTGAAAGTAACAACCACTGAGCCATTCCCTCAAGTACTGAATTATTTAGCTCACCAGTCAGCTGGTATCGTTTCTAAAAAGCAAGTCGAAAGCATCAACACCTATGATGTAGCAAGCTTTGATGTCAACAAAGACATTCCTTACGGAGATCAAAATACAGTAACCGAAGGCGATAAGTATAACAATACTCTATATGCCAGCGGTCCATATATCCTTTCTTACAAAAATGACTATGAAGCCATTTTCTATAAAAACCCTGGCTACATGAAAGGCACAGAAAATGAAGCAAAAATCAGCACAGTTAAGCTTCGTTTCATCAAAGACATGGATAGCTCTATTTCTGCTCTGCGTAATGGAGAAATCTACGTACTATACGGCGTACCAGCCAACAAACAAGATTTAATCGAAAGCGACAGCAAGCTAACGCTGCAGAGCATTCAAAGCAACGCTGTAACTTATTTACTATTCAATACATCTAACCGTGAAGTAGCTAAGAGCGCGGACCTAAGAAAAGCGGTTCTTTACTCCATCAATCAAGATGAAATTTTAAGCTACTACCACGACAAAGCATTCAAAGCCGTTTCCACAGTAAGCCCACTTGTTGACACAGGCAACGAGCTAAAGGCAGATCCAGAAAAGGCTAAGGAATTCTTGAATAAGTATCTTGAAAGTAAATAATGATAAAAAACCAGCTCCCTTTTATATAGGGGCTGGTTTTTTTATTTAGGGATAAATTGTCCATGCTTTAAGATGATTCCTTCAAACTTTTGAATATGCATTTCTTGGGCATCGTTCCGGGGGTTCCGTGCCCGAGATCCGTGAATTCTGCCCTTCTCGGGAACGGTTCAGACTCTTGCGTTCCCTCAAACCTCTAAATCCACTATTCTCGGGAACAGATCGCCTCCTGAGTTCACTTAAAACAAAAATCCTCCACTCCATTTTCTATGTTATACTTTTACAAGCATTAAACAGTATTTGCATTAAGGTGGTATTAAGGCCATGAGTAAGAAAAAGCGTAATTCGCCAGCATCTAAGAAGGAGCCCTTCACACTATCTGACACTTTACTTTTGACTATTTTACCTATCGTTTTTGGAATAGCAGGGATTGCCGGAATTGACGCAGCACAGCCAGTGACAGGATTTATCATTGGTTCATGTGTGTTTCTTGTTATTCTTGCGTTTGCATTTCCCTTCTATTCAAAAAGGAATGAAATCTACTATAGTAAATTAGGAGAAGATACGATACTCGGCATATCATTATTTTTTATGCTTCTTCATCTAAATATTCCATCCCTCTATTTAGTAAGAGAAAATCTCTTCTGGTTCCTTATGCTTATATTTATATGGCTTGTAACCTGCTCAACGATTGGAATCGTTTATTTAAAAGCAAAAGGGAAAATTTCCTCTTCTAAATATGACAACATAAAAAAGTATTATAACTATTTCTTTCTATGGATAGGAATAATCAGTTGCATCGCCTTCATTTTAGCAACACTTGGCTATAATCGAGTCCGGTCCCAAAATGAGGATATGCAGCCGCCAGCCGAGTTCTTTTTCGGCGAGGTTACCGGCAATATCATCATTATGCTGTCATTTTCATTAGCAATGACAATCATTTATGGCTACGGGTTTTTTATGACTTCGGAGAGGATTATGAACAATCTGAAAGAGAAGCAATTAAAGAATGCTTAATACAATATTAAAAGGCAATAAAAAAACCCTTAATGGTTTTTCACCACTAAAGGTTTTTTTCGCCAAAATATTGATGCTGAAACATACACATTCTGATGGCATTGTGATACTCCCCATCAACAAAAAATTCGTCAATCAACTCTCCTTCAAATTGAAAGCCAACCTTTTCATAAATATGAATCGCCTTTTCATTATTTTTATCTACGATCAAATAAAGCTTATACATATTCAATACGGAAAAAGCATAATCCATCGCAAGCATAGTTGCTTCCTCCGCATACCGATGACCTTGATGTTTTGGGTCAATAATAATCTGAAATTCCACTCTTCGATGGATATAATCGATCTCCACCAGTTCAACGAGCCCAACCATTTCACCGGATTTCTCTACGATAAACCGCCGCTCACCCTGATCATGAATATGCTTGTCGTATAAATCCTGTAATTCTACAAAAGCCTCATAGGGTTCCTCGAACCAATATGACATGACATTCGCATTAATATTCAGCTTGTGAATAAATCTTAAATCATCTCTTTCCAGCGGCCTAATTCTTACTTCATCGTTCATCAAGTTCCATCCTCCGACTCTTGTTTGGTAAATATCCTGCTATAACTAGTATATTCAAAAAATGGGCAGAGTCAGAACAAAAAATGAAAAACATTTGCACCTTCATTATCCTTAAAATTACAGCAACAATTCACGGTGAGTTTGGGAAGATTAATTAGAAAGCCGCATTTCCATTTTCCAGGAATGCGGCTTTCCAAGTTTTTTTCTAATTACCTGCTGTTACATTTTCCCCTGATTTTATTTCAACCCCAGCTATTTCCTCAATATATTGAACGATGGCTGTATGGTCAAGCTTTCCTCCGCCTCTTGCCTTGGCTAGTTGCCAAAGCTGATAGCAGGCACTCGAGACAAAGGAAGGTACCTCACTGTTGTTGACCAATTTTGTAGCAATAGAGATATCTTTGCACATGAGGTCGATTGTAAAACCAACTTCGAATTTTCTGCTCAGCACCTGCTGAGGGAATTTAACTTCACTTGAAAAGCTTCTTCCGCTGCTTGAATTAATAACTTCAAGCATTTTATCCGGTTCTAATCCAAGCTTTGTGCCAACTGCCAGCATCTCACCCGTAATAGCCAAAGTTGTTGCTGTCAGCATATTATTTAATGCTTTGATGGTATGGCCGGCCCCGAGCTCACCAACATGAATAATATTTGACCCCATATCCTGGAATAATGGATTGAATTTCAAAAACGTTTCCTCATGTCCTCCGACCATAATGGCCAATGTACCATCCTCAGCCTTTTTAATTCCGCCGCTTACTGGTGCATCAAGCATGCTGATCCCATAATCACTTAACCTCTGGCCAATTTCCTTTGTGACATCAGGCTCAGAGGTTGTCATATCAATCAGTGTGCTCCCTTGCTTAAAGCCTTCTAATAATCCATTTTCGCCAAGGACTACATTTTTGACAATCTGGGCATTTGGCAAAACAGTTATCACGACTTGATTCGCTGAACTTAATGCTGATGGCGAATCGAAAACAGTTGCTCCTAAATGACGAAAAGTGTTTAATGCACTCTGATCTAAATCATAAACCGAAAGTTCATGTCCCTTTCTTATCAAGTTTTTTCCTATTCGGCCGCCCAAATTTCCTAATCCGATTAAACCAAGCTTCATTGCCCTCACCGTCCATCATACATATTGATAAATCCATGTTACTAATGGCTTGCTGCAGGAAATCTGGGTTGTCGATTGCAGCCAAATGTTATTCGGCATCAACATATTTTTCTAGTATACTTAATGCCCGCTCCTCTTTCCTTTTTAAACTTGTGAAAATTCTCGTTAAATCTTTATCCTTTAAGCCTTTTAAAATTTCATTATATTCCGCTACCGAACGTTCCATACTGGTTGGATGCGATAGTGAAATATAACGAAACGGAATTAGTTGGCTATTTATTTTCATATATAAATCTGAAAGAACCTCGTTATTTGAAAAGACAAAAAACTTAAGCTGCAGTTCTTCCAAAAGACTGAAACATTTCTTAATTTCTTTTTCCTTTAATGTTTCTTCCATTTGAACAATGATCCCTTCAAGCTGTTGTGATTGTTCATCCGTATAAAGGGTCATCAATTTGGTTAAAGCAATTTCTAATAAGCGATAAACAACCTCATAAAGATCAAATAATTCTTTTTTTGTTCTCTTTTTAACAAAGACACCCTTCCTGGGAACCCTTTCGACAATCCCATCCCTTTCAAGGATAAACAAGGCCTCCCGAATCGGTGCTCTGCTAGTGCCAAATTCTTTTGTCAATTCAATTTCTAATAATCTATCTCCCGGTTTAAGCTTGCCTTCAGATACCCTGATAGCAATCGCCTCCGAGATCCTTTGTGACAGTGTGGCATTATCAAAACTCATACATTTACTCCATCCCTAGTTTGTTTGATGTATAGATTACAGATCTACGTAAATCATACCATCTTTAATTTCAACGGGATAGGTCTTTACCTTTCTTTGACTAATGCCAAAAAGCGCGTCACCTGATTGAATATCAAATTCCCAGCCATGCCATGGACACTTAAGAACCTTTCCTTCAAGGCCAAATACAAATTCTTCAGGCTGACTTGGAAGCATGGTCCCGCATAAAGATCCCTTGCATATTGGTGCCTGTTTATGCGGGCATAGATTTCTAACGGCATAGGCTTTTCCGTCCTCATAAAAAACGCCTACTGAAATACCATTCACTTCTTTTATTAACGCTTTTCCTTTTGGTACTTCTCCAATTTCTCCGATACAATACGCCATGTTTATTCGCTCCCCCTTTTGCCAAATTATTTTAAATTAAATAGTTCTGCTGCATTATCATAGAAGATCTTTCTGCGCAAATCTTCATCCAAGTGCCTAAATGTATTATCAGGAAAATCATTATCCCAATGAGGATAATCTGTACTAAAAATGAGTGTTTTATCTGCATGCATCATTTCAAAAATTTGTGTTAAATACTTGCTCTTTTCCGGTTCCTCTGCTGGCTGGGAAGTAAATCGGACATGTTCTAACAAATATTGACTTGGTTCTTTCTCAAGCCATGGAACCTCTCTTCTGAAATTGCGCCAGTTCTGATCCATTCTCCACATAACAGATGGAACCCAGCTATAGCCAAATTCAGCTACTAATACCTTTAGCTTTGGAAAGCGTACAAATACTCCTTCAAACACCATACTAACTAGATTTCCATATGCAACTTGCGGAAAGTCCGTATGTCTTTCTATATAGCTCCTCGGCACGCCTCCTGCCATGGCCACACTTGTAGAAAAGCCACCTTCTGTTCCTGTTGGATGGATAAGTATTGGCAACCCTAATTCTTGGGCAGCTTCATATATAGGATAATAGTAGCTATTTCCCATCAAGATATTAAAAAGCGGCATAAATACAGCAACTACCCCTTTTTCTTTTCCGACTCTCCTGATTTCTTCTGCAGCCTTTAATGGATCATGAACCGCCACACACATGGCTAACTTATATCGGGAATCCACAGTCAGCCATTCATTCAGAAAATAATCGTTGAAAGCACTGGCTAAGGCAGTGGCTTCAATAGGATTTGGATACGAAACCAGCTTTCCCGCCTGAACGGATGACAAGATAGCATGCTCAATATTATAGCGATCCAATAAGTCCTCAGCCATATAGACCGGATCCGAGCCTCCTGCCCCACCGCCTGGAGGAATAGTATCAAGACGGATGGAAGTTGACTTTTCAAGAGGCGGACGGAGCGGATGATCCGGCAATCTCATTCTCCCATCAAAATGTGCCCACATCGCCTTGCTTAAATAAGGTTTTAACCCTTCAATATCACCATTTATCCAAGGATGAATATCCGCATCGATGATTTTTTCAAGATTTTTTTCTGTCATTTTTATAACCTCCATATCCTCTTTAAAATATATTGTCGACAATATACATTTAGACACAAGAAGAAAAGAATCTTTCATGACCTTTTCCTCCTGTGCAGCCAATTCTAATTACTTACTAATCATATGCTGACTTTTACTTGCTGAGGTATTCATTTTCCAATGTACCAAAAACAAAAGAATAAATATGCTGATGCCAATCAAATCTGTCATGATCCCTGGAATTAACATTAATAGTGCTGCAATAAAAGCTATAACTCTTTCAATCAAATTGATATCTGAAATTATAATTCCCATGGTCGCCATTGCTAAAATAGTTACTCCAATCAGGGCAGTTACAACACTTAAAATTATTTCTAAAGGGTTTCCTTGCATTAAAAGAACAGAGTCTAAAATAAACATAAATGGAATGATAAAAGCTGTTAGTCCAATCCGCATACTATACATGGCTGTTTTCAGCCAATCCCCCTGCGAGATTCCGCAGGCAACATAAATCGCTGCACATACCGGAGGTGTTATGGCTGAAAGTACAGCAAAATATAGTAAAAACATATGTGCTGCAATACCTTCGATGCCGAGGTTAATTAATGCAGATCCAACAACAGATGCCGAAAGAACGTAAGCCGCTGGTGTAGGAGCACCCATTCCTAGAATAATAGTAATCAGCATCGCCAGGACAAGTGCCAGCATAAGATTTCCTTGGCTTAAGGACATCATAACTAAAGAAAATTTCACTCCCAGACCGCTTGTATTAATGGTAGTTACAAGGGTTTGAGCAACGGCGATCAGCATGACAATCGTTACCATGCTTTTTGCACCGCGATCCAAACCAATAATGATCTTTTTGAATGTTTCTTTAAAGTCCTTTTTCGACCTGACATTACAAATCAAATACAAAACGATTGTTCCGATGTACATCGTATAGCCTGCTTTTCCAGCTGTATAACCAGAAAATAATAGAGCAACTAACAAGATTAATGGGAAAAATAATGGTACGAATGTTCTCCAGTTAAACGCTTGCTTCCATGTTGGAATTTCTTCCTTTGGCAGCCCTGTTAAATTATTTTTTCTTGCATAAAAATAAATGGAAATCATTACGGATATAAAAAATAACAGTGCAGGAATCAATGCAGCTAGCATAACGTCTACATAACTTATTCCAAGAAGCTCAGCCATTAAAAATGCACTCGCTCCCATGACTGGAGGCATGATTTGTCCGCCTGAAGATGCTACAGATTCTACGGCACCTGCGAAGTTTTTGTTATACCCTAATCTTTTCATTAATGGGATTGTAAAGTTCCCTGTCGTTGCTACGTTTGCGACTGTACTCCCGTTAATCGTTCCAAACATAGCACTTGTTAATGTAGCTAGCTGTGCCGCTCCGCCTTTCCATCTCCCAGTCAGTTTTACACCTAAATCAAAAATCGTACTTCCTAAACCAAGACTCAAAATGAGTGACCCATACAAAACAAAGATGACTAATATGTTCGTTGAGATGGACATTAATTGTCCCCAAATCCCCTGTGTTCCAAGCAAGAATGTCTGCATGAGACGTTCATAGCCTATGCCGGCATGCTTCCATATTCCAGGGAAAGCCGGGCCCATCAGCGCATAAATAATCCCGCTTAGGACAAGAAAAGGAATAAACCACCCTAATACCCTTCTGGCCCCTTCTAAAACGATGATTAACAGAATGGTAGCCATAACAATATCTGTCGTATTATAAACACCATGCTGTTCGATAATCCTCGGATAAATCGTTATAACATAAACGGTTACGATTGTTGCTAAAATAATTAGGAAAATATCAAACCGAAGCATCCATTTATTGTTTTTGAGTTTAGAGGAAGCTGAAAAAATTAGAAAACAAATAATTGTGGCACCAAGCAGATGGAGTGATCGCTGAATGATTCCAGGCAATGTTCCAAACCCCATCGTATAAATATGGAATAAAGCCCATATTAGTGCGATGACCCCAATAAAAACGGTGTAACCTTTGGTAAGACTGCGACTATTCTTTTTTGCCTCTTCATCATCAGCAAATAATTCTGCTAACCTATTAACTAGATTACTCATTTTATCCCCCCTTTAAAAAGATTCCCCTTGTAAGTGTTTCCCTTACAAGGGATGAGATTTTTAACCATTATTTAACTTCTTCGTATTCTGGAGGAATTAACTCTTCTGGAACGTCATACCCTTTACTCTTTAAAAATTGAACAGTTCCTGCATGAAGGGGAATAGCAGATTGTAATGTCAGCTCAGGAATGTCTACATTTTCTGCAGCTGAGAAAGAATTCAGCCATATCTTCTTTCCTTCATCAGACCACATGGCTTCCCACATTTTGTATCCAGTCTCTTGGGATACAGAGCTGTCCAAAAGAATGCTCATTGTAAACTGAACCGTACGAACATCCTGGTCGATACCATCATATGAGCCTTTAGGAATAACGGCCTCACCGATATATGGAAGCTTTTCTCTAATTTGTTTAATCTGTTCCTCTGAAAGACTTAAAAGATTTAGCTTTTGCTCAGATAAAGCTTTCTGTACATAGGAATCAGGAGGAGTTCCAGTTTTAGTCAAGCCCGCAATCCTTCTATCCGCAAAGGCTTCCTGTGCATCAGACATACTTCCTGCATATGACTTCGGCTCAATACCAAGTATTTCAAAAACCGACGTTGTTACTTTTTCTGTTGAGGTCCCTGTCCCTCCAAAGGAAAATTCCTTACCATTCAAATCAGTAAAGTCCTTTACATCTGAGGCTTCAGAAACAATAAAATTAAATGGTGACGGAACAAAGTACCATAGTGCCCTCATATTTTTATTTTCAATATCCTTAAAATCGCCTTCACCGAAATAAGTCTGATAATCACTTGGCGATGTTCCTAATGCCATTTTTCCTTCACCTTTACTCATCCGCTGCATATTGTCACTGGATCCTCCAGTTTCAACAACAGATATCTGTATTTCCGGATTGATCGTGCTAATAGCATTAGCCAAACCTACATTATAAGCATAATAAGATGATGAACTATCCGTAGCAAATAAACTTAAAATCTCTGTTTCTCCTTTTTCTTCTCCTCCGCCAGTACTAGATGAACACCCTGCTAGAACAACAATCAGCATAATCACAAAAAAATTCCTTAAAGATTTCATTACTTGTAATTACCCCCTTTTCATTAGAATAGTATATTGTCGACAATATTCAAAAAACTAACTTAATCTTAACCTATGTTTTGAAAATTGTAAATATTATTAACATTATAATGTTATTAATATTTACAATACCGTTATTAACAAAGCCAATCTCCTTTTTTCCATAAAGAAAGCCGCAATCTCTCATTATGATTGCGGCTTCCTTTTAAACTGTTTTTATTTCTTACTTTGTTTAAATTAGGATAATAGGGCTTCTTATTTTATTTAGCCACCGTATCCTTTTTATTGTCATCTTCATCCAAATCTTGGTTCAATCCGCTATTTTCTAACTGACTATTTCCTTTAAATCCCTTTATTACTTTTAAAATTAAAGGATAAAACAATGTTAAAATAGCAAGCACGATCAAGGTTAAGGAAATTGGTCTTGTAAATAATATACCTATATCTCCGTTTGACAGGACTAAGGACCTTCTTAAATTAGCTTCTAACATCGGCCCCAGAATTAGTGCAAGAATTACTGGCGATACAGGGAATTCATACCGATGCATAAAGTATCCGATTACACCAGCTACTAACATGACCCATACATCAAAAAAGTTATTCCCTAAGGAGTAGGAGCCAACAATACAAAGCACCAAAATAACTGGTGTTAGTACAACCTTAGGAATGGTTAATATCCTTACAAAAAGACGGATACCTAATAATCCATAAAATAATATCAACAGATTGGCCAGCATCATTCCGATAAATAATGTATAAACGATGTCTCCGTGATTTGAAAATAATAACGGCCCCGGCTGAAGTCCTTGGACCATCAAGGCACCTAGCATAACAGCGGTTACAGCATCTCCCGGAATACCTAGCGTCAGCAAAGGAATCATGGCACCGCCAGTACAGGCATTATTTGCAGCCTCTGAAGCAGAAACTCCTTCAGGGTTACCCTTACCGAATTCATCTGGCTTTTTTGAAAATCTTTTTGCTTCATTGTACGCTACAAAAGAGGCGATATCTCCTCCTGCACCAGGGATCATCCCAATAAACGTCCCAATTCCAGTTGACCTTAGGATGACCGTAATTAACCTCTTAAACTCGTACCATTTTAACTTAACCTTTTCTATCGCATTAAACTTTAGGTTTCCTTTGAAGATATCTTCCATTGATCGAAATGCCTCAGATGCTGCAAAAAGTCCTATTAATACGGGTATGTAATTAACTCCGCTCATTAGATTACTAAAACCTAATGTGAACCGCGGAAAACCGCCAATAGGATCAATTCCAATAGTGGCAATCAATAAACCAGCAACACCAGCAATTAACCCTTTTAAGAGTGATTTACCAGAAATACTAGAAATAATAGCAAGTCCAAAAAGTGCAAGAGCAAAAGATTCTGGAGCACTAAATTTCAATGCAAATCTTGCCAACTGAGGGGCAACTAATATTAGAATAATGACACTTATAACCCCGCCAATTGCAGATGATAGGGTAGATATTGTTAAGGCTTTATAGGCCTGCCCTTTTTTTGTCATTTCGTACCCGTCTAGGGCTGTTGCTGCAGAAGATGGTGTGCCAGGAGTCCTTAATAAAATTGCGGTAATCGATCCGCCATAAATGGCCCCAAAGTAAACCCCAACTAATAATAATATCCCTGTAACCGGTTCCATTCCAAAGGTGACAGGCAATAGCAATGCCACTCCCATTGTTGCAGTAAGTCCTGGTAAAGCACCTAAAATAATGCCGATAGCACCCGCTAAAAATAGGATAAAGATCACTTTTATATCTAGAATATTTAGAAATCCATTGATTAATAATTCCATGTTTTAACCCCCTTTACTGAAAGATTTTCCCTAAGGGTATCGGTACCAAAAGGAGCTTTTGAAATAAGACATAGATAAATAATACAATTCCCAGTGGTAAACCTATAAGAATAAATAAATTCTTTTCTTTGCACATTAGTAAAAATGCGACAACAGCTAAAGGGGTTACGATATAAAATCCTAAAACTGGAATTAAACTAATGAGGAGAGTTATTAAAAGCATTGTTAAAAACACCAATTTTGAATTTGAGCTGCTGCTTTTGGAATTATCCTTAGCTTTGATAGAGTTTATAAATAGAAGAATCGCGAGAATAACCAAGATTCCTGCGTATAATTGCGGCATGAACGCGGGACCTGTATCCTGAACAGGAATATCTTTAAATTGATTCGCCATCACATAAAATAATAAAGCGATGCCAACTGCTATAAAACTGCTGATAATATTTGCTGTTCTCATGCAAAACCCCCCTTATAATATAAAAACAGTTAATAAAAACCTCCATTAAGCAAGTACAAAGAATTGTAAAAACAATTCTTTGTACTTTTTAAACCTTCTATTAAGTTATTGGGGTTATTTTGCTATTCCAAGCTCTTTTAGAAGTTCACCGAAATATTCATGGTCCTTGGCAACCAATTCTTTATATTCCTCGGTCCCCTTAAATACAATACCTAGCCCGTTGCTTTCCATAAACTTAACGAATTCTTCATCTTTCGTTGCTTTTTCAAAAGCATCTGCTAAGATTTTGACTACTTCTGGAGGAGTATCAGCTGGTGCGTCAATGGCTCTCCAAACCCCAACTGAAACATCATAGCCAGCTTCCTTAAAGGTAGGAACATCAGGCATAATAGAAGATTTTCCATCAGCTAATACACCTAACGTTTTTAATTCCCCTGCTTCAACTTGCGGAAAAACTTCAGCAGGACTTACAGTGATAGCTTCAATATGTCCGCCAAGCAACGCCGTTTTTGCTGGTGCGGCTCCATCAAAAGGAACATAGTTGAATTTCACATCTGCTGCCTTTTCAATTGATGCTGCAGCTAAGTGCCAAATACCGCCTTTACCTGTGCCGCCTACACGGATTTCCCCTGGATGTTCTTTTGCATAATTAATAAATTCTTCCACAGTATCATACGGTGCATCTGCAGGTACCGTTAGAGCAGCAGGGTCAAAGTTAATATGGGCAACCTGCGCAAGGTCCTTATAGGTAATTGGGGTTAGGCCCATATGGGGTAAAAGAGCGATTTCATTAGCATTCATAATGATTGTGTAGCCATCTGGCTTAGCGTTCGCTGCTTCGCTTATACCAACAACGGCATTTCCGCCTGTTTTATTAACAACAGCTATTGATTGACCTAAATGTTTTTCCGCTGCAGTTGCCAATGCTCTTGCAGTTGCATCTGTGCCCCCACCAGCAGCATAAGGTACAATCAATGTAATTGGCTTTTCAGGAAATTTAACTTCTTCTTTAGCTTCAGTGCTATCTGTTCCTGAATTGTTAGAAGCACTTTCATTACTAGCTGAGTTCGAACTATTTCCGCATGCCGCTGAAACAATCAGCGTTAAAATCAGGATCATAAAAAGCATAAACTTCTTTTTCATTAGCCTACCCCCTAATTATCTAACAATCTATAAATCTTCTTTTTTTATGCTTTCACAAAAACAGTTTGTGAAGATGTGAAAAATTCAAGTGCGGCCTTACCTTGTTCACGTGTATGGGAACTTGAATCCTTCATACCGCCAAATGGTGCTTGAAGTTCCACACCAGCTGTTTCTGAATTAATTCTTACTAGACCTGCATCCATTTCCTTGATGAACTTAAGCATTTTTCCAATATCTCTTGTGAAAATGGCTGCACTTAATCCATATTTCACATCATTAGCAATTTCTATTGCTTTTTCGATCGTATCTACTCTAATTAAAGCTAGCACTGGTCCAAAGATTTCCTCTTGAGCAATTGTCATCTCTGTATCCACATTTTCAAAGACAGTTGGTTCAATATAATAACCTTCACTGTATGCGCCACTATCTAAGATATTCCCCCCGGTGAGAAGAGTAGCCCCCTCTTCAATTCCTTTTTCTATATAGGAAGCAACGGTATTTAGCTGTTTTTCACTTGAACAAGGACCCATCCATGTTTCTTGTTCTTCCCCGTTGCCCACTTTAATCTCTTTAATTTTATTAATTAGCTTTTCTTTAAAACGGTCATAAATATCACCAACAACAATCACCCGGCTAGTACATGTACACTTTTGACCAGTTGATTTAATTCCTCCATTAATTGTTTCCTGCACTGCTAAATCTAAGTCTGCATCTTCGGCAACAATTACGGGGTTTTTTCCGCCCATTTCAGTTTGGAATTTTGCCCCACGGGATGCTGCACCAATCGCAACTCTTTTACCAATATCATTTGACCCTGTAAAGCTAATTGCCTTTATTTCTGGGTGGTCAATAATTCCTTGGCCGATAATCGATCCCGTACCAGTTACAAGATTTACTACTCCATCAGGAACGCCAGCTTCGGCAATACACTTCACAAGCTTCGCAGCTGTAATGCTAGTCTCCTGTGCTGGCTTGAATACTACTGTGTTCCCAGCAACAATAGCTGGAGCAATCTTCCAGGCTGGAATCGCAATTGGGAAATTCCACGGAGTGATAACACCGACAACACCTAACGGAACACGAGTAGTAAACATAAGTCCTTCACTATCCGTATGAGGGATGACATCCCCGACTTTATTCATTCCTTCGCTTGCATAGTACTTAAAGACGGCAATGGCACGCATTGTTTCGCCTTTTGCTTCAGGTAATGTTTTACCCATTTCCTTTGTAATCGTTAAAGCAATATCATCAATATTTTTCTCAAGGTTTTCTGCAATTTTATATAAGTATTGTCCTCTGGCAACAAATCCTTTGTCTCTCCATGCCTTTTGGACATCTTTTGCTACTTTAACAGCTTCATCCAAGTCTTCTTTTGTTGACTTTTGAATAACGCCAACTACTTCTGACTTCCTTCCTGGGTTTAAACTCTCGATAATTTCATTACTTTGGCTTGGCGTCCACTGCCCTCCAATGTAGTTATAATAGGTATTTGTGTCTGTTTGAATTTGCATTCTCCAACCATTCCTTTCTTATATCGTAATTGAAGCACGTGTTACTTCGCGATTAGCCGATTTATCTAAAGCTTCCTTAATGTTTTCAAATGGAATTTCACAATCAATCATTTTATCAAAAGGGTATTTATCAACGTATTTTGATAAAAACGTAAGTGCTTTCTTTAAATACCAAGGTTTATAGCGTAAGACTGGAATAATCCGGATAGACTTTCTAGTCAAAAATCCTGGATCAAATTCAATTGTAGTTCCTGGAGAGATATTCCCCATCGTTACATATCTTCCATTATTTCTTATGTGATGCAAGCCTTCGCCAAAAGCAGCTGGAACACCAGAAACCTCAAGAGCCATGTCAGCACCCTGGCCATTTGTTAATGAACGTACAACTTCCGCCCTTTCCTCAACAGATGGATAATCTTTCATATTAATCACATGATCAGCACCAAACTGTTTTGCTGCCTCTAAGCGTGATTCAACTGCATCAATGACAATAACTGTGGCTCCTCTTTCTTTTGCAACAGCTGCAGCATTTAACCCAAGTCCCCCTGCTCCCTGAATAACCAGAGTTTCGCCACAAGCTAACTCCCCTTGGTCAAGCCCATAGTATACTTGGGATAGAGCACAGTTGGCACTAGCTGCAACAACATCAGGAATATTATCTGGAACTTTATAAAAATATTGATTAGGATGAATGTAATAATGTGAGGCAAATGAACCATGGAAATGTGGAAATTCTTCCGGAGTCTTATTCCAAAACTCAATTCCATGTTCACAGTTGTTAAAATCACCACGCAAGCATGAATTACATTTTAAACAGCTTCTAAAGTAGCATGCAGCAATCCTATCCCCTGTTTTAATCGCCTGTCCGGCAAAATCTGTTTCAAGCTCTGGTCCAAGCTTTTCAATTACACCAACCATTTCATGTCCTAATACACCAGTCTTTTTCGTTGGGTGGTGTCCCTTCCAAATATGAAGTTCAGAACCGCATACATTCGTACGAAGTACCTTTACTAGAATAGAATTTGCACCTGGTTCAGGTAACTGGAACTCTCTAAATTCAAGCTGCATCGGTTCCACCATATTTGCAACTTTTCCATAGCTTACTCTGTTTTCTTTTGGCTCATTTGTCATTAATTTCTCCATATAAACCCTCCTGCTCAATTTCTAATTTTCGTAAGCCCTTTCAAAAATTTAAATAATTAAAAAATATAAAATATTTTGAATCCTGTAATAAATAATATCAAAGTTCTATTACATTTAAAAATAGAATATTTCATTTTTAAAAATAGAAAACATTAATGTTATTGCATACAAAAAGCCAACTCTATAAAAAAGTTGACTTTTAGTGGAATATCTATTTTTCTGCCATTTTAAAATAAGACTCCAATCTTTCCATCCCAAGCTCTTCCACAGCAAATGTATTGATAAGATCAATAGTACTGTCTTTTAAAGGGATGCCATGCTCTTGTCTTTCAGTCTTCAATTGGGCTTCTAGTTCGCCTGGAAGCAGGATTCGTTCAGATCCCATGGCTTTTTCAGATTCTCTTATGGTCCTGATGAGGTAGGCTACTCTTTCCTGGAATTGCTGTCCGTTTCCGAATCGGTTGATATCGATAGCGCCAAATAGATGTCCTACGCCCCATGCAGCCTGTTCATGTTTTTGCAGCTCAGATTCGGCGGGGCCGCTTGAAATCTCTCCCACCTCAAAGGAGAATAAAGCTCCTGTTAAGGCTGCAGATAAAATTTCGTTGATAACTGCTAATCCATATCCCTTATGCCCGCCAAACGGAAGAACGGTTCCCTCGATAGCCTCTCTTGGGTCGGTGGTCGGTTCACCATCCTTGGTTATTGCCCATCCTTCAGGCAATACCTCATTTTCCCTTGCCATCATGCGAATTCTTCCTCTTGCCGATACACTGCACGCTGCATCAAGAACAATGGGCGGCTCTTCCCTAGCAGGAATAGCATAGGAAAATGGATTATTGCCGAGCAAAGCTTCCTTTCCACCCCATGGTGCCATAACGGCAGGGCTGTTTGTGGTGCAAAAGCCAATCTGATTATGGTCTAATGCCTTCATAGTATAATAGGCTGCCGGTCCGAAGTGACTGCTATTTTTCACACCGACAAACCCAACTCCATACTTTTTAGCTTTTTCTATTGCCAGATCCATCGCGATGTTTGATGCAATGACGCCAAGGCTGCCTTGCCCATCAATGACAGAAACGACCCCATCTTCAACAGGCTGGCTTTCAACTTCTGTCTTCAAATGACCTTTTAAAAATCCTCTCGCCCATCTAGGGAGGTTTTGCACTCCATGGGAATGGACTCCCCGAAGATCGGCTTCTACTAAAACGTCACCTACAAGTCTGGCATTTTCTTCGTTTAATCCAGATTTTTTCAGTGCATCCTCCGTAAAGGTACGCAAACTTTCTACATTAACAACAGCCAATTCAATCCCCGCCTTATTCATTAAATTTGAATCTCGTATTTTTGGCACTTCCTAGATAAAGTTGAAACATCAACACCAAGTTCTTTTGCTGCTTCTCTTAAACTAGATGATTGGCTTAATTGATCAACAATAATCTCTTTCTCTATTGATTGCATTCTTTCCTTCAAGGTATAGGTCTCTTTCGCAGATTTTTGAACGGCAATCTGTGAAGGTAAATCTTTTACCTTAATGGTCGTATCATCCGTCATGATAAACATTCGCTCGATTACATTCTCCAATTCACGAATGTTTCCAGGCCAGTGATAGCTTTCTAATATTTTCAATACATCAGGAGAATAATTTTTATGAACTTGATACTTCTTAAATAGTTTTTCTGTTTTTTCAAAGATAAATGGAATAATATCCTTTTTTCGTTCCCGCAATGGAGGGATGTTAATGGGCAGAACATTAATGCGGTAAAATAAGTCCTCCCTAAATTCCCCTTTAGCCATCATCTCAGCCAACGGCCGATTCGTTGCACAGACAAGACGAAAGTTCACCTTCACAGGAGTTGTACTGCCCAGCCTAGTTACTTCAAAATCCTGCAGGACCCGAAGCAATTTCACCTGAAGCTTTAATGGCAGATCACCTACCTCATCTAAAAACAGGGTACCGTTATTGGAAATCTCAATTAATCCTGGTTTCCCTTTTTCATTTGCACCGGAAAAAGCCCCTTTTACATAGCCAAATAGCTCTGATTCTAATAGATCGCCTGGAATAGCCCCGCAATTCACCTTAATAAACGGCTTGTCCGATCCTTTACTGGTTTCGTGTATGAGTCTAGCTAATACTTCCTTACCTGTTCCAGATTCCCCAAGAAGCAATACCGGCAAATCTGCCCTGGCTATCCTCGGAATGGCATTCAAAATTTCTTTCATTTCCTCGCTTGCCGCGACAATCTTCTCGCTCTGTACACGCTCTTTATATAAACTGAGTTCACGCAAATATCTTTCTGACCGTTCCTCAGCATCACTTAGTTGGGTTTCTAATTTATTTAATTCTGATAAATCTCTTGCCGTAATGACAATACGAAACAGCTTGCCATCCTTTAGAACGGGTGTACCAGTTACTAATCCCGTTTTTCCGCTGCGAAATTTTTGAATTAAAGACACTTCTTTTTTCTGCTGCAGCACCATTTCGCCAACAGATTCAGATATCGTTCCATTTTGAACAAGATCTAAACTTGTTTTCCCTGCGAGTTCTTCTTCCTGCAGTCCTGTAATTCTTCCGTAGGCTGTATTCATGCGCAGGAATCTTAACTCAGCATCAGCGATATAAATACCTTCCTGACATGCATTGAGGACCGCCTCTAGCTCCAAATATCTCCAATCATGTTCAAATTCCATCTTACTTTTTGATACAAGCATAGTCCCAGCCTCCCTTTGTTGCAAAAACGCAAATACTTATTGTAAAAATGCAACACCCGAACCACTACTAATTTCCCGAATTTATCGTAATTTATTTTATTTTCCCAAAATTATATTTATAATTATAGCAAATTAAGCACAATTCACCAATAAATAATAGTTGGCACAAGTCTTGCATAAATAATTAACAGGAGTTGACGAATATGATGAAAACGCTTAACTATACGGATGAAATTGAATGGGAAGAATTGCAAAGCTTAGCAAAGTATAAAAATATGAATCTGAAAATCGAAGGAACCTTTTACTTTCCTGTTCTTTTTTCGATTTGGGATATTGAATATAAAACCTTTTTCCGAAAAGATCGTAAGAATACTTCCATTACAGGTGTTGATTTAGTAAAAGGCGCCTCTGGTCTAGCTGATTATTTTCCAAACTATAAAACAAAAGAAGCTGACGAGAAACATATAATTTCCCCACTTTTTCCACCAGAAGAAAAATTTTCAGAAAATAGGGAATTTATAAGAAGATACTATATTCATTACAGAAGAATATGGTCTGTTCCAAAGATAGAACTTAGGAATGAAGAAGTCATCCATATGCCATATACGATTCTTTCAGATGTGGACAAGACTTCTAAACAAATAAAATACTACTTGCTGGAGCACTCCTCAAAAAAAATTGATAAGTTATCCAACTACAAACATATTGAGGAAAGCTGCTTAAAGCTCTTGAAAGGAGGTGGCAATGAATGATTCTAGCTTGGTATGCAGGCCTTGTTTTGGCCTCTTGGGTGATTATGGGCTTTATTTTATTTAAGACGAACATCATTAAAGATGATTAAACATTAAATTAGATTAGATTGGAGGCGAAATAAATGAATTCTACTATTTTTTGGTCATGGCTATTTATGGGGATTTTTGTATTAGGAATGCTTTATTTAGGCTGGCTGGGCATGAAAAAGACTAAAAACTCTGATGATTTTGCCACAGCTCGTTCTTCATATGGATATCTCACACTAGGTTTAGCCATTACGGCTACAATTTCCAGCGGCTCCACTTTCATGGGGATACCTGGATTAGCTTTCAGCATGGGTGCTCCAAGTCTTTGGTATCCAATTCTATATCCAATTGCCACTGTTTTTGGAATGCTTCTCATTGCTTCATATGTAAAGAAATTTGGCGATAAATTTGGTACTAGAACCATCCCTGAGTTTATGGGTGAACGTTTTAATAGTGAATTTTTAAGAATTGTCTTAGCTCTTGTTTCCATTTTACTTATTTTTTACGTTGTCTCTCAATTTGTCGCGGCAGCCACTATGTTCCAGACAATGATGGGATTAGACTATAATCTTGCCCTATTCTTAACAGGTGCCATTCTAGCAGCCTATGTTTTTATGGGCGGTTCCCATTCCGACATCATGACGGATGCGGTTCAAGGATTTTTAATGCTAGCGATTGCTATAGTTGTCATTATTGCCTTTGCCACAGGAGCTGGAGTCGAAGGCGGATTCTCTGGAATGATGGATCTTATTAATGAACGACGCGGGGAAGGTTCCTTGAATCAGCTATTTGCGCCAGGCAATATTACTTATGGAAGTGCTTGGCTAGTGTTCCTGCTATTTGTTGCCCATATTCCATTTAGTATCCTTCCGCATATCGGAAATAAATTTATGGCGATCAAATCAGGCAAGGAACTTAAGAAGCTTGTTATGTTCTGTACCATCGTTGCAACAACTATGCCAGCGATGTCACTTGGCGGTTTGCTTGGTATCGCTATTATCGATCCAAGTCAAAATATTGCAGCCGATCAGGTCATTCCTGTAGTGTTCAATGAATTATTCCCTCCAGTCATTGCTGGACTATTCGCAGTAGCTGTTCTATCAGCGATCATGTCTACTTCTGATGGATTAATTGTGTCACTTACGCAAATTGTTGCCAATGATCTTTACCGTAAAACCATTGTGCCTCGAAAAGGCATTGATAAGGAAAAAGCCGAAAAGGTTGAAATGTTAATCAGCCGTTATGGTACCTTTGTTGTTCTCGGTGTTGCTATTTTAATGGCATGGAACCCGCCTCAATCTTTAGCTGTTTTCCTTTGGATTGGAATCGGCGGTATTGTTTCGGCGACAGCCGGTCCTCTATGTGTAGGAACCTTATGGAAACGTGCAACAAAGAGTGCAGCTATTTTCTCCATGCTTGCAGGATCCATTGCTTACTGGATTATTTATTTGCCAATTGGCTTTGGATTTACAAACCCATTTGGTGCAGCCGGAATTTCCGTATTAATTGGTTTTGTCACTATGTTCGTCGGTACGTTAGTAACAGCTAAACCAGCTGATAAAGAAATAGAAAGAATTTTTGGAAACGATATTTCAGCATAAAAAATTACTAAAGGAGTGTATGTAAAATGACAGAAAAAACAGCAGTAAAAACAGGAAAAGTAGCAGTAATGACAGAGCCTCTTAAATTAGATTACCAAGAATACCAAGTTCCTTCCCCAGAGGCAGGATCCTTAGTTGTAAAAGTAACACGCACAAATGTATGCGGATCCGAGCTCCATATCTGGCGCGGACATCACCCAAGCATTAAGCGAGGTGTCCTTGGTCATGAGATGATTGGAACGATTCATGAGCTTGGTGAAGGCGTGACAACAGATTATGCCGGAAACCCTGTCAAAGTTGGCGACCGCGTAGTTTCTGCCTATTTCCTTACATGTAAAAAATGTGCGCCATGCCAGGAAGGGAAATTTCACCTTTGTGAAAATGCTTATGAATTCTGGACAAAGCAGCCGGAAATAGAACCGCATTTCCACGGCACATTTGCTACTCATTATTACATTCATAAAGATCAATATTTCTATAAAGTTCCTGATAATGTTCCTGATGTAGCAGCTGCAAGCGCCAACTGTGCCCTATCACAGGTTTACTTTGGTATTGAGCAGGCAGATTTGCGCAATAACCAAACGATCGTTATTCAAGGCGCTGGCGGTCTTGGACTTTATGCTGCAGCTATTGCAAAGGAAAAAGGAGCGAAGGTTATTGTTGTAGATGGAGTTAAGAGTCGTCTTGAACAAGCGAAAAAGTTCGGAGCAGATTACGTTATTGATATGAATGACTATCAAACTACTGAGTTAAGAGCTAGAGCTGTTTTAGAGCTTACTGGCGGCAAGGGTGCAGATGTCGGCATGGAATTAGCGGGTGTTCCTGCAGCATTTGCAGAAGGTATTCATCTTATTAAGGCCGGCGGTAAATATGTAACGATCGGTAATGTATCCATCGGAAAATTTGTTGAATTTGACCCAGGCCTATTAACAAGAAAGTCTATTAACATTATTCCAGTTGTTCGTTATAATCCTTGGTATTTACGCAAGTCACTTGAATTTTTATCGAACACAATTGAAAAGTATCCATATAAACAGCTTCTTGATGCAGAGTTTACATTAGACCAGATTCAAACTGCATTAGACGAATCTGCCGCAAGAAAAGTGACTCGTGCTTCCATTATCGTAGAGTAATAACAAGATTAAGAAAGGTGGATGTCTTAATGAGTACAGAAGTGTTAGATTTAAATGCCATGTACATTAATGGTGAATGGGTTCAGGCAGAATCCGGCGATAGCTTTGATGTCATTAACCCTGGGACAGGCGAGGTCGTGTCCCAGGTTCCAAACGGCGGCAAATCAGAGGCAATATCGGCCGTAGACGCCGCGCACAAGGCTTTCAAAAGCTGGTCGCAAACTTCCTCCTATGAGAGAAGCGCACTAATTAAAAAATGGCATGATTTAATTTTAGAAAATAAAGAAGATGTTGCAAAAATTTTAGTAGAGGAACAAGGGAAACCGATGTCTGAAGCTTTAGGTGAGGTTACCTACGCAGCAAGCTTCCTTTCCTGGTATGCGGAAGAAGCCAAGCGGATTTACGGTGAAACCATCCCAGCTTCTACTACAGAAAAGCGGATCCTTGTTATTAAACAGCCCGTTGGTGTTGTTGCAGCCATTACTCCTTGGAATTTCCCAGCTGCCATGATTACCAGAAAAATTGGCCCAGCCCTAGCTGCCGGCTGTACAGCGGTTATTAAACCCGCAGAGCAAACACCGTTAACAGCGATTAAACTGGCAAAATTGGCGGAAGAAGCAGGCATTCCTAAAGGGGTCATCAACGTCGTCACTGGAGATGCAAAGCAAATCGGCGAAGCATGGCTTGAAGATGGCCGTGTGGCAAAGATTACCTTTACCGGCTCAACAGAGGTTGGAAAAATATTAATGCGCGGTGCTGCTGATACAGTTAAGAAAGTTTCTCTTGAACTGGGCGGACATGCGCCAGTTATCGTTTTTGGCGACGCAGACCTTGAAAAGGCTGTAAGCGGCGTTATCGCTTCTAAATTCAGAAACGCTGGCCAAACATGTGTCTGTGCCAACCGGATATACGTAGAAAAGTCTATATTACCGCAGTTCACAGAAAAGCTTCGTGAAGAAGCGGCAAAAATCAAGGTTGGCTTAGGCTATCAGCCGGATTCACAAATCGGTCCGCTTATTAATGAGGACTCCTATATTAAGGTTCGCAAACATATAGACGATGCTGTTGAAAAAGGCGCAACAATCGAGCTTGGCGGAAAACGGATGGAAGAATATAAAAATGGGTATTTCCTTGAACCTACTATTATTAGCGGTGTTCATGAAGAAATGATTATTCTTCAGGAAGAAACGTTCGGGCCGGTTGCTCCAATCATCGCTTTTGAAAATGAAGAGGAAGCCTTTGAAAAAGCAAATAATTCCCGTTATGGATTAGCTGCCTATGCCTATACTGAAAGCTTAAATAGGGCTATTGCTGCCTATGAAAAACTTGAATTTGGCATTGTCGGCATAAATGATGGAATTCCTTCCACTGCACAAGCGCCATTTGGCGGTGTAAAGGAAAGCGGATTAGGACGCGAGGGCGGACATCATGGGTTAGAGGAATTTTTAGAAACAAAATATGTATCTATTAAATTATAAGTTTACTGCTGCCTCAGGTGATGATCGCCTGAGGCCTTTTTATGGCGGATTCACCTTTAATCAAACGTTTGATTAAAAAAGGAGCCTTTATGAGGCTCCTTTAAAAAACTACATTGAAGTTTTATTGTCATTAAACTGCTGCTTTCCGATTTGGTACCAGTCATTTCCTTCACTGTCGATAATCACAACAGCCGGAAAATCCTTTACCTCGAGCTTATGGATGGCTTCTGGTCCTAAATCAGCATAGGCAATAACCTCCATTGATTTAATAGAACGGGTAATCAAAGCTCCTGAACCGCCGATGGCCGCGAAATACACAGCTTTATTTTTCTTCATTGAATCAATGACTTCCTGGCTTCTGTAACCCTTGCCAATCATTCCTTTTAACCCGCAGTCTAATAAAGATGGCGTGTACTTGTCCATTCTGCCACTTGTTGTTGGACCTGCTGAACCGATAATCTGCCCAGGCTTTGCCGGTGTGGGACCGACATAATAAATGGTCTGACCTGCAACATCAAAAGGAAGCTCTTCCCCTTTTTTAAGGGCCTCAAACATTCTTTTATGTGCGGCATCCCGTGCTGTATAGATGGTTCCGCTGATAAGCACGCGATCACCGGATTTCAATTCTGCAATGATGTTTTCATCTATTGGACTAGTAATCTGTTTTGCGCTCATATCCGTTCCCTCCTACAGCCTTATTTCTTTATGCCTGCTTGCATGGCAGTTCAAATTAACAGCGACAGGCAATGCAGCAATATGACATGGTTCAATTTCAATTTTCACATCAAGAGCTGTTGTATTTCCGCCCATTCCTTGCGGCCCAATGCCTAGCTCATTAATTTTTTCCATCAATTCTTTTTCCAATTCAGCAATTTCGGGACGTTCACTGCGATGGCCAATTGGTCTAAACAGCGACTTCTTCGCCAAATAAGCACATCTCTCAAAATTCCCGCCAATGCCGATCCCTACAACAAGCGGCGGGCAAGCGTTCGGCCCCGCTTTGGCTACTGTATCCAAAATATAGCTTTTAATTCCTTCTAATCCATCCGCTGGTTTAAGCATTTTTAAGGTACTCATATTTTCGCTGCCTCCGCCTTTGGCAGACATATGGATGACTAGGTCCTCACCAGGCACCATCTCAATATGAATAATCGAAGGCGTATTATAGCCTTTGCTTTTTTCGCGTGTGATTGGGTGATCCACAATGGAATGTCTTAAATAGCCTTCCTCGTAGCCTTTGCGAACACCCTGGTTAATTGCGTCGTAAATACTGCCGCCAGTAATATGGCAGTCCTGCCCGACCTCAACGATAAAAACAGATACCCCAGTATCCTGGCACATGGGTACCCTCTCACTCTTGGCAATATCTGCATTTAAAATCAGCTGCTCCAAAATGTCTTTACCTGTATCTGATGTTTCTTTTTTTAGTGCTGTCTGGAAAGCCTCAATCACATCTTGGCCAAGGTCGAAGTTAGCCTCCTGACACATTTTTGCGACTTCGTTAACAATTTCTTCGTATGTTACATTCTTCATTTTTACTTCCCCCTTTTCTCCATGTCAAAAATCTCCCTGCATGGGGGATCCTTTCAACTAATGTCTCTGTAAAATTTAACCGTAGATTTCCGCTTAAATAGCAGAAACAGGAGATCCGTCCCCGTGTTTGCAAATCGTAATTTTTTTCTCCCATTGTTTACTTTCTTCTTTGTAATCCTGAACTTTATGTGCGCCGCGGCTTTCTTGTCTTAAGGAGCCCGCTAAGGCGCAAGCCCAGGCGACCCGAACTTTGTCCTGAAGCCTTACACTTGTCAGCCCCTCAGTTTTCTCAAGCTTTAACGCGAGCTTTTCTAGTTCTTCTGCCGCTTCCTTTAATGATTGTGTGGTTCTTTCAATGCCAACCTTTTCCCACATAATTTCTTTGATTTTACGAATTACCTCAGATTCATTTATCTCACTGGAATCACCTGCAGTGAAATATATATCATCATATGAAATTCCAGATTGGTTTATTTGAACATGCTCCTTTTCTTTTGCCGCCATCTTTCCAGTCCGGCATCCAAATACAAGCGCTTCTGTTAAAGAGCCGCCGCCAAGTCTGTTGGCTCCGTGCAAACCTCCGGAGCATTCTCCGCATGCATATAAACCGGCAATATTCGTTCTTCCCCATTCGTCTGTTTCGATTCCGCCCATGCAGTAATGCTGCACAGGACTCATAACCCATTCGCCCTCATAGCCTTTTTTATATAGACGGTACAGATGCGGGCTATCTTTTTCTATATCCGTTTCTGAGACATTAGAAAAATCCAAAAGCACCTTAGCTTGTTTAAACATGGAATAGCTTAATATGTCCCTTGTTTCTAGCTCTTTTCTCGGAAACTTCTCCATAAACCGTTCGTTTTTCTCATTAAGCAACATGGCACCCTTGCCAAAAATTCTTGTCATTATATCAACATTCACCGGATGCTGCAGCCGATACGGATAGAACTGAACAAATTCCATGTCCACAAGGCGCGCACCATGCCGCCATGCCATGCCTATTCCTTCACCGGTTACATCTCTTGGGTTATCTGAAGAAGCGTAAAGTCCGCCAAATCCCCCAGTTGCTAAAATAACTGCTGGCGCGTAATAAACAAATAGCTCCTGATTCTTCTGCACGACTGCACCGGTAACGATATCGCTTTCCTTCACTAAATCAACCATCTCAGACTGCTCATGAAAGTCTATACCAAGATTTAAAGCATATTCTCTCATGGATTTAGTTGTATTTCGGCCAATCCCGCTTCCTGCATAGACTCTTCTCGGGAATGAATGCCCCGGTGTACTCACTTTTCGCTCCCTCTCAAGAGGAATGCCAAACTTGCTTTCAAGTTCATTGACTCTCTCTGTGCACTCGTCAGCTAGAATTCTAGCAAGCTTTGGATCTGATAAATTTTTGCTTCCTTTTATAATGTCCTGATAGAATACATCCGGTGAATCACCATCTGAAAATATCGCTGATTGAACGCCATCAGAAATAACAGATGAGCCGCCTAATCCAGCTTTACCTTTTGTAATTAACGCAACAGCGGCACCTTCTTCTTTTGCCGAAACTGCTGCAGCTAAGGCCGCTTGACCTCCGCCAATCACAATCACATCATAATGGAAGGAATTTTTTATAATCATTTTAGTCCTCAACTCCGTTTTTCTGAGTCTCACTTCGATGTTACGAGAAAAATCTAGCGGGACTATGTCCCGCTAGCCTTGATAATTACTGTGGCTGTTTTTCCGATACACTGCTTTCTCCCAATAGCTGCATCCAATTTCGCACATTCATCTCTTCTAAAGTTAAAACAGCCTTAATATGCTCTTTTGCATTATTTACTTTCCCTATGGTCATGGTCCTAAATTTCTCTACCAATTCTTCGCTGCTGGCCATTTTTTCCGGATCACCCTTAGGATAATCAGTTGAGCTCACAAGGGTTCTGCCATCCTTTAATGTCATTTCAACCCTTGCACCCCATTTTTCCGGATATGCATTTTCATAATATGGATCAGATTGGACATCAATTTTTTCCATTACTTCCCTGATTACATTTGAGCTTAAAGCATCATTATTGTAGTCCTTTAATGAGGCCGATCCGTTGACAGCTATGAGTGCTGCACAGAACTGGCTGCTGAATTTTGAAGCATAAATCGTATCTGGCTTAGGATTATCTGTGATATTAAGAACCGTTTGATATGTTTTTATCGTCACATTTTGCAGTTGTTCATGATGAAGGGAATGTTCTTTCATAAGCTCAAGAACACAGTCCATAGCAGGATGTGTATGACGGCAGGATGCATGAATCTTAAAGCTGTTTTCCATGATTTTGAATTCATTGCCTAGGTTCTTTGTTATTTTCCCAGCATCAAATTCATCGGACATCGCATTGAAAAAGCCTCTTCTTCCTTCAAGAATCTTGCTTGCAGATGTGAAGTTACTTCTTGCCAGCATCGCCGCTAAAGTCCCGTTATAGGCTGCTTTTGCCGTATGAAGCTGCTTCGTATTTGCTCCATCTTCAATAAATTCCCATAAACCAGCCGCTTGAGTTCCGGCATTTCCAAGCGCATACGCCGTTTGTTCAACATTTAAGTTTAATAGCTTCGCTGCTGCAGCCGCAGAGCCAAATGTTCCGCATGTAGCAGTGTTGTGCCAGTAATAATAGTGTGATGGAGAAACCGCTTCACCTACTCGATAGCAAACCTCATATCCAGCAACAACAGCTGTAATTAAATCTTTTCCGCTTAAGTTATAAGCTTCTGCAACTGCCACAGCTGCTGGAATGACGACGGTTCCCGCATGAATGATAGAAGACTTATGGATATCATCAAGCTCTACAATATGGCTAGAAGCACCGTTTACCAAGCAGGCATTGCCAATGGAAGACTTGCCTCCAGTTACAAGAGTTGCTTGCTCATTTCCTCCCCACTCTTCTGCCAGCTCCTTGATAGCCAGAATCGGCTTTTCATCTTTTCCAGCCAGCGCGGAGCCATACCAATCCAGGATACATAGCTTTGTAAACTCAACCACCTCGGACGGCAGATCTTCATATTTAAGGTTTACTGTATATTCAGCCAACTTTTTACTTAATGTCATTTCGCATCTCCCACCTTTACTTGTAATACGTTTTGCAAAACGTTAATCATTTCATCATAGCGTTCAACCACATGGGCTCCCGCATCGCGAAGTGCTTTCATCTTCAGTGAAGGTTTCCCCACATCGCCTGAAATCATGGCTCCTGCATGGCCAAAAACTGTGCCATCCGGCATGGACTCCGTAAACTTCCCAGCTACAAAGGAAATAAGAGGCTTAGTGAATCCGCCCTCTTTAATAAACTGTGCTGCATCCTCTTCGAACGAAGTTCCCGGCTCCGAAAATGTGACAACTGCATGGGTCTCTTCGTCTTTTTCGAATAAGGCCAGCAAATCTGCAATCGTTGTTCCTATTAAACTATCACCGCCAATTCCAATGCTTGTTGTTACGCCAAAACCAGCACGTTTAATCATCCAGGAGGATTCTGTTGTCATCCCTCCGCTCCTTGAAATCACCCCAACATTACCTGGAACAAAGCAGCGTTCAGGACGATCCCCGCCAATGGATCCCATTTTGATTCGATCCTTTGGGTTAATGATGCCTGCGGTATTTGGCCCTATAATTGTGACATTTTCTTGTTTAGCTGCGTACAAAAGCTTTACAACATCATGTTGCGGAACATTTTCTGTAGTTACAACAATCAATTGAATGCCATTTGCTATCGCTTCAAGAACCGCATCTAATGTAAATGCTGGAGGAACAACAATAAGACTTGCGTTTACCTGATGGTATTTGACTGCTTCCGCAACCGTGTCATAGACAGGCACGCCACGGACAAGCTGCCCGCCTTTTCCCGGCGTGACACCGGCATATATTTTGGTTCCATAAGAGGTCGTATGATCCACGATCATTGTGGCTTCACGTCCGGTAATTCCCTGAACCACCATTCGAGTATTGCTATCTATTAAAATAGCCATTTAGGACACCCCCTTCATCTTCTTGACCATTTCCGCTGCAGCTTCTTCAATGGTCCGGTCTTCGCCGAAATAGGTGATCCCTGCTTCTTCAAAAATTCTTTTGCCTTCTTCGTCATTCACACCCGCTTCTCTGACAACAATCGGAAAGGTTTGAGGGTTGATGCCCAGCTCTTGAATGGCACGGACAATTCCCTTCGCCATAATGTCAATCTGTGTATTATTCGAGATATTATGGGCGACAAACAATCCTTTTACCCCTTCTTTGGACAGAATGCCCTTTGCTAACCCGGCAACCTTTTCCTCTGGAGGATTGCCGCCTGTTTCAGAATAGTTGGCAGGCCTCACACCCAGATTGATTAAGGCATCAAAGCTTAAGAGACTTCCTCCGCCTCCGCCGCACATAAAACCAATCTCTCCGCCATCCATTTCTGTATATCGTGCCGTCCCGCGGTAATCAGCATCATTGACCTTCACCATCTCTTTTTCCAGCTCAGTAAGAGGACGCCACGACCGTTCGCTTCCCGATTCAACTAGCCCCTCAAGCTCCGGATGACGGAAAAGGGAAGAATCATCAACACCCATTACAGATGCGGCAGCAATAACATTGGCATCCTTTGTGAGAACTAGCGGATTGATTTCTAGAATCGTACAATCATATTTAGTAAAAACTTCATAAAGCTTACAAAGAACAGAAGTTGCCTTCACCAGCGGTTTGCCAGTCACACCAAGCCTGCTCCAAATTTCCTTTGCCTGATAAGGATGAAGAGGCTCAAATGGCTTCACATGGTATACAACAACTTGATGAGGTGAATCTTTTACTAAATCTTCGACCTCAATCCCGCCCTCAGTTGTAGCAATAATAACAGGTATTTTCTTTTGCGGATCAATGGTAATGGATACATACCATTCTTTATCAATATCAACTTTTTCTTCTACTAGAACTTTATCAACCGGATAGTTTCTAACAGTCATTCGAAAAATTTCCTCAGCCTTTACTTTCGCTTCCTCAAATGTTTCAGCAAATTTAATGGCTCCAGCTTTGCCTCTTTTTCCAACAGGAACAAGTGCTTTTAAAACCTTTGGAGTTGATAGCTGGTCTGCTGTCAATTCCTCACTTGATGAAATAACACTGTGTCCCGGAACAGGAACACCATTTTGTTTTAATAATGTCTTACTAGCATCCTCAAGCATTCTTCCCAACATACTTCCCCCTTTAGGATATTGGATCCCATTTTAACAAAGGAATTTACTTCATTTTTGCATCATCACGTATGCTTTTAATTAACTTTTTTCCTGTTTGGGTAATGTGCTCTGCGACTAGACTTGCTGCCGTTTCCTTGTCTTTTTTTAGAACAGCTTCAAGAATTTTTCTGTGATCAGCATTAGATGTGTCTTTTTGCCCCTTTATAAGATGTGGAGTTTGCTGTGGAAAGCCGCTCCATAATGTTCCGATAAATGAATTTAATCGTTCCCATTTGCAGCGCTTTACTAGAATGCGATGAAAGTCAATGTTAAATTGGATGAATGTATCGACATCTTCTGCTGTTTCCATCTGCTCAACCAATTCTGTGAGTTCGGTTAGGTCTTCCTTAGTTAACAGGTCGATGCTTTTATAGACGGCCATTTTCTCTAGGGAAGATCTTAAAGCATAGATTTCTTCGATGTCTTCAAGGCTGATTGATTTTACAACAGCGCCTTTATGAGGTTCAAGAGTGATGAGCCCCTCTGATTCCAGTTTTCGAAAAGCCTCTCTCACAGGCATTCGGCTCACGCCTAATTTTTCAGCAAGCTCAGATTGCTTTAATCTCTCGCCGGGTTCGAAGTCCCCCCTGATGATTGCTTCCCTTAAGATGTTGCAAACCTTTAAGTGTAATGTATCTCTGTTTTCTATGCGGAGATCTGACATTTTCTGCTACCTTTCTTATAAGTAATTTTATCTTTAGAATACAGGATCGTGTAATAATTGTCTATATTTTTAGATATTTTAGTCTATTCAATCTGTGTTGATTTTCGTTCCAATCAACTTACAAAAGGCCAATCCATTTCCACCAAAATGCAGCAGTCAATACGGTGACCGCGATCATTGCAAGGGTCATCCAGATGCCGGGCATTAGAAAATCTTTTTGCTGTATTTGACCCGTACTGTGAACAATAATATTAGGTGTAGCTTCCACTACTAAAATATAGCCATGCAGACAGGCAAGTGATGCAGTGATACAAATCAAAACTGGGTCGGCTCCAGCCTGGGCAGATAATCCTATAAAGATAGGAATTAACGTGACGACTGCTGTAGATACATTTGCAACCGCAAGATGGAGAATCTGGGTGATTATCAGCACAGCAATCACACCAATAAGTGGTGAGTGTAAAAGGCCAATCAGCCAATCGGCACTAAGACTTGCCCCCACTGCTTCAGCAGCACCAGATTGATTAAAGGCATACCCTAACGAAAGCGTGGCACCCATAAGGAGAACCGTATCAAAATTAATCTTCACCATGTTCTCCCACTTTGAACAGCCAAGACCAGGAGATGCCATTAGAATCACTCCCAGCAAAGCCGGGATACTCGGATGCAAGCCATGAAGCGGCTCAGAAAACCAGAGGCCTACAATTAAAATAAGAATACCTAGGCATTTCCTCTCTTCAAGATCCATTTTTCCGAGCTCATGTAATTTCTTCTGCATTTCCTCTTTCACATGAGGGAAATGTTTATTTTCATCGGGCAACGGAAAACTTTTCAGAAGGATTAGCCACGCTGCTGGAATTAGGAGCAGCCATATGGGCACAGTGTACATAAACCACTGAATATATGAAATTTGAATCCCAACAAATTCCTTCAAAAGCTCAACGGTCAGAATGTTTCCTATTGCAGCGGTCATGACAACTGTTCCGCTGACAGTGCCGGCAAAGGCAACAGCAAGCAAAATCATTTTTCTAAGATTGCTATTTTTCTTCGCACCTATCGTCTCAAGGGACATCAATGCAACAGGAACAAGAAGTGTAGCCCTCACAGCTGCTGCCGGGATAAAAAAAGCCTGGATTTGCGGTATCATAATAATGCTTCCTAACAGTCCTTTTGCACTTCCACCCCATCTAGCTAAAATGAAATAGGCAAGTCTCTTAGCAAGCGGGGTATCATTCACCCCTTTAGCAAGCATCATTCCTGCAATAATGAGAAACACGGCCGGAGATGAAAAACCGCTGAATACTATGGTCATCGGAACGACATGGAACATGATCATAAGAACTAAAAGCAGGACTGCCGTTACCCCAAGGGGCAACGGCTCCAATGTCCAATAGAAAACGCTCATAACTAAAAGTGCAAGCATGATTTTAGCTGTAAAAGTATACTCTCCAGGAAGGATGAAGAAAACGGCACCCATTAAAAGCCCCCCAGCCAAAAGGATGATTAGCTTTGAAGCTGTCATCGGCACAGAATTTGCTTCCTTTTTCTTTGGTATCTGATTTTCTCTTTGTTTAAAAATTGGAGAGCCCATTATCATACTCCTCTTTACAGAATAACTGCCTCCGCTGGACGGCATAATTCAAAGAACTCATCCAGATCCTCTAACTCCTCAAATCGGTAGACTAAGTCAATTAAAGCCTTCTTTGCCTCTTCGGAAATGACAGTACCTGTTACATCCATGAATTTTTCTTTTAATTGTTCATCTGTCATTGGAAGATCCATACTGCCAATGGCATGTTCCACAAATTGGCTAATTTCACGGCCATCTTTTAGTTTTACAGTGATTTGCGCCTGATCTTCCTTCATATTTTCATCAATGGTCAGGTTAATTTTAGAGCGTAATTCTTTAACAGCTGGATCATTGACAAATTCATCTGAAAACTCATCAACCGCAGCCTTTAGATTAAGGAAACCGGATGCCACGCAATGAAAAACACTGAACTTCCCTTCAAGGCCCGTTGTAAATTCAGTCTTTCCTGTCAACTCCTTGACAAGAGGATGGCCGATAATTTCAATCACATCTACATCTTCCGCACGAAGCTGATGCTGTTTTTGAACTTGGATAATGCCGTCAATGGCAGGATGTGTAACAATTCCGCTGGCAAATGGTTTATAGCTGTTCTTTTCGACTTCCCAGGCTTTCCCCCAATTTTGTGTAAGGAGCTCTAATTTATTTTCTTCGGATAGGACTTTTACAAAACCTCGAACTGCTTCTAACGGCTTTGTTGAACTTGTAAACCCTTCTGAAGCAATCAAGGCAGCCATTAAACCATTCATAGCTGTTTTTCCAGGATGGTACGGTTTTGTCATCGTTCCAAACATTTCTCTTAATCCTACAGGATCACTGGAAGCAATTCCGATGGCGTAGGAAGTTTTTTCAAGATCAAGATCAAGCATTTTGCTTATTGCGGCTGCTGCCCCAATTCCACCTACAGTCCCCGTAATATGCCAGCCTCTCCAGTAATGAGATGGATAGACGGATAACGCTAGCCGCGCCTCTACCTCACAGCCGACAATAAATGCCTCAAGAACATCTTTGCCTGATTTCTTCTGGTGTTCAGCAAATGACAGGATTGCCGGATAGACCGGGGCCGATGGATGCAAAACGGTTTCTAGCAATGTATCATCAAAGTCAAAGATATGAGAGGACATCCCGTTAAGCAATGCGGCAAATAAGATATCTGTCTTCTCCTTGCGTCCAAGGATTGTTGCCTGTTCAGAGCTCTTTGTCATTTTGGCAACGGCCAGAACCTTATCCATTGATTCATGGTTGGCCGCTCCAATGGCTACGCCAAGCCAGTTTAATAGACTTCTTTTTGCCTCATGCAGTGCGTTTTCGCTGAAATCCTTGTATGTTGTTTGCTTAATATTTGCTGCTAATTGACTTGTAACCATTGCTCATTCCCCTTTATAAAAAATTAAGCTTTGTGAATCTATTCGTTGATTTCCCCTTTTTTAGAATTGGTTTATCTATAAATTCGCTAATTGCAGAAGACTTTTTGCTTTTTTATAAACTGGATAATCTACTAATTGATTCTGTACAGCTATCGATGCAGTACCTGCTTTTTCTGCCGCTTCGAATGCTTCAACAATCTCCCTTGCCTTTTCTAATTCCTCTTGCTTCGGAGTAAAGACTTCGTGAATAATATCAAGCTGTTTTGGATGGATGGCAAGCTTCGCCTTAAAGCCAATTTTTCTTGCACGGACTGCATCATTATTTAATCCATCTGGGTTATTTAAATCCGGATAAACCGCATCGACTGGGTTGCCGATCCCTGCTGCTCTAGACGCATTGACAATTTGTGATCTTGCATAAATAAGCTCTTCTCCGTCCTCAGTTAATTCACAGCCAAGATCAAGAGAGTAATCAATGTATCCAAACACTAATCTCGGTATGTAGTGATGGGCGTTGGCAATATCGTAGGCAAAATGAACACCCTTTGCTGTTTCTATCAGCGGCATGACTTCGAACTTTCTGTCCGCCTCTCCCCTGCTTTCCAGGCGATCCTGAATAACCTGACAAATCGTCTTTAGATGAATGCCGCTTTCTGACTTGGGCACAACAACACCGCTTGCTCCTGCATCGATTGCCGCGATGACATCATCTCTCCAATAAGGCGTTGTCATATCGTTAATTCGAATATAGACATCTTTATCTGCAGGATGATTAATTAGATAATTTTTTGCCCGCTCACGAGCATTTTCTTTTTCAGATAAGGCAACAGCATCCTCTAGATCAAAAATAGCGCAGTCAGAATGGCTTTTAACTGCCTTTTCCATTAATTTTTCAGAACTCGCCGGGACAAATAAATACGATCTTTTCGCCATTATGTACTCCTCCTTTTATATGGATATTGGATCCAATTCACTTCGATAAGTGGCAGAGCTCATATAGCTCTGCTGCGGTTTTCAAAGTAATATAGAAAAAGCCTCTCCTTGTTCTATCCTATTCAACAAACTCTACCAGCATGTTTCCTGAACGCATGATGTGTTTTTCTATTAAAAGACGTATTCTGACAGGATCCTTTTCTTCTAATGCCCTTAGTATTTGTTTATGCTCCTGATTGGAGATTTGCACTGTTTTTGGAATTAGTCTTGGTACCTGAGAAGGGTAACCCTTAATCAATTCGGCTGTAAGAAGCTTTATTTTCTTCCACTTGCATCCCTTTTGCAGTAAACTGTGGAACTGCTGGTTATGGTTCATATAGGAATCCATATCATCTTTCTTGATATCCTTATCCATTAAATCAACCAGATCCTGAAGCTCATTGCGATCCCTTCTCGTCAAAAAGTTCATCGACTTTTGTACAACAATTCCTTCAAGCAGAGATCTTAAATAATAAAGCTCTTCAACGTCTTCTTTCCTGATCCCAATCACCTGTGCCCCTTTATGGGGAAGGAACATAACTAGTCCTTCCCTTTCAAGGCTATGCAATGCTTCCCTTACAGGCATTCGGCTCACTCCAAGTTTGGATGCAAGATCATCCTGAATAAGCCTTTCTCCTGGCTTTAATTCCTGTGTATAAATGGCCTCTCTGATCATAGAAGTCACTTTTTCCTGCAATGTTTGAAAATCCTTTGACTCCTTCATCGACAAGACTCCTCACTTACTATTTTGCTAGAAGCAGTGAAATCTGCGGGAAGATGACGACTAAAATAAGTGCAAGAACCATTAGGGCAAAGAATGGAAGAACTCCCTTTACAACCTCGCCGACCTTTTCCCGCGTTATTCCGCTGACAACAAACAGGTTCAAGCCAACTGGCGGCGTAATCATAGCTAATTCCATATTGATTGTCATGATGATCGCAAAGTGAATGATGTTAATATCAAACATAACAAGAACCGGAAGTAAAATTGGAAGTGTAATCAGGATGATGGCTACAGCCTCTAAGAACATTCCCAATACAAAGAACATGATGTTAACACCAATCATGAAGATCCATTTGTTTGCAGCACTTTCCTCAATCCAAATGGCAAAGTTTTGCGGTACCTGCTCTGTAGTTAAGAACATACCGAAAATCATTGCTGATGCAATAACTAGGAAAATCATGGCAGTGATATTAATAGATTCCTTAAGAACTTCACGGAATTTAGGGAAGTTCATTTCCTTATAGATAAATACAGAAACAATGACTCCGTATAAACAGGAAACAAAGGCTGCTTCTGTTGGTGTGACGATACCGGAGTAAATTCCTCCAAGAATAATAACTGGAAGCAAAAATCCCCAGATCGCTTTATATGATTTCTTAAGTCTTACATCCATTGGCTCCTTTGGCAGCATTCCATAATTATTAATTCTTGCATTCACAATAGCTGACACTAACAAAATACCGCCTAACATAAGTCCAGGTAGAACCCCGGCAGCAAATAGCTTTCCAACAGATTCTTCAGCTACAGATGCATAAATAATTAATGGAATTGATGGAGGAATAAGAATTCCAAGTGTTCCTGCTGCTGCTACTAATCCCATAGCATAGCGCTTGCTGTAGCCTGCCTTAACCATTCCTGGAATCATGATGCTTCCAATAGCCGCAGCTGTTGCAGGGCTAGAACCTGAAATGGCAGCGAAGATCATACAAGCAAGGATTGTTACAATTGCTAATCCGCCACGAATATGGCCAACCCAAGACTTTAATGCTTCGATTAGGTGATAAGAAATACCACCCTTTGACATGATAATCCCGGCAAAGACGAAACCAGGTATGGCCATCAATGTTGCTGAGTTTAATGAGTTAAACATTTTTTGAATGACTGTATAAAGGGTAAAGTCAATCATGGAAAGAGCCACAATGCTTGAAAGTCCCAAGCTGACTGCAATTGGAACCCTAATTAAGCAAAGGATGGCAAAAACTAAGAAAAGTACTAAAACCGGACTCATACCCCAACCCCCTTATCATCTGGAAGATTTGCTCCTTGTTCTTTCATCTCTTCGTACAGTGCTTCTAACTCACCTGTCAGCTCAGCTTTATCCCCTTTAGCAGCCCGTACTGCGTTAATAATGAAATAAAGCCCAAGAAGACTCATGCCAACAGGAAGAACTAAATATGTTGTCCAAATCGGAATCCCAACATCAATAGTCGTCATCCCCTGTTCCTTTGAAAGCGTTATCAATTCAAGCGAAGAATAAGCAAGATAGAAGGAGTACCCTGCACCTATTAAGTTTGAAATAGTGGCAACAATACGCTTTATGGAAAGTGGAAATAGGTCAAACAGAAGTTCTACTTGAATATGCCGCTTATCCTTCAACGCCATACCAAAACCAAGGAATATTGCCCATACCAATAAAAACTCAAAAATCTCCGTTACCCAGGCTGCAGGTGCGTTCAATACATATCTTGTAAATACACCCCATAAAGCTACAATTGTTCCACCGACAAACAGTGTCCCAGCTAAAGCTTCTTCAATACGATCCAGCCATTTAAAAAATTTCATTTTTTCAACTCCTTTTTTTGGATTGTATCCAATCTTTATAGAATTCTATTTTTCAATATACTAGATATTGCGAAAAAAATAAACAGAAAATTTATTATTTTTTATTATTTATGTGTATTCACAATATTGGACTCATTTGATATAATGTCTACATCATCTATGAAGAAAGTCATAATCGCAAATAAACTTGTATCCAATTTATTAAAGGAGGGATTATCGCAAATCGTGTAAGCGATTACTTTTTAGAGAGCAATCGTACAAAGCAGGTGCTAATGCCTTCCCGCTCTATCTTGTCTTTAAGTGGGCTGTGAAGGAATTAGATATATTTGCGGACCATACATATCTATTAGGTTCGTGACCATTTATTAAAGGGGGAAAAGAAATGACAAATGTAAGAAAAATGCTAATGGCAGTCCTTACGCTCATATTGGCATTCGGACTAGCAGCATGCAGCAGCAGTTCATCATCAGAGAAAACAGAAGGATCCTCTGAAGGTTCTTCTGAAGGAACTGAAACAGCAGATAGCGGAGTACAGGAATTAACAATTAAGATTTCACACGTTGTTGCTGAGAACACACCAAAGCACCAAGGTGCATTGAAGATGAAAGAAGTCATTGAAAAGGAATCTGGCGGTAAAATTAAAGTTCAAGTTTATCCAAACAGCTCCTTGTTCGGTGATAAAGATGAATATCAAAACCTAGTTGCTGATAACGTTCAATTTATTTTACCGGATATGTCTAAGCTTGTTGGTAACGACCCTGGCTTCAACATTCCAGCAATGCCTTTCCTATTTAAAGATGATGCAGCTGCAGAAGCTTTCTGGGATGGGGAAAAAGGACAGGAAATCTTTAAGCGTCTTGAAAAAGACGGCGTACTTGGTCTTTCTTTCTGGCCAAACGGTGCAAAACATATGACAAACGACAAGAAGCCAATTACAAAGCCTGAAGATCTTGATGGTATGAAGATTCGTACACAAGGCGGCCAGCTTCTAGAGGCCATCTATTCTAAGCTTGGTGCAGGATCTGCTTCTATTCCTTTTGGTGAGCTTTACACAGCTCTTCAGCAAGGAACAGTAGATGGACAAGAAAATACATTCAGCAACATTGAATCTAAGAAGTTTGACGAAGTTCAAAAGTATATGACAATCATGGGCCACACTCGTGTTGACTATGTATTGCTAACTAACACTAAATTCTGGGATAGCTTAAATGATGAAACAAAAGCGGTCGTTCAAAAGGGTGTAGATGAAGCTACAAAGACAGCAAGGGAATCTGCTGCTCAGCTTAACGAAGATGCATTAGCTAAGCTTAAAGAAAATGGCCAAATTGAAATCAATGAGTTATCTGATGAAGAAATTGCAGCATTCAAAGAGGCTTTACAGCCAGTATATGACGAATATGCAAAAACTATCGGTGAAGATATCATTAAGGATGCTGAAAGCAGAAATAACTAATTTCAATACGAATAATAGACCGCTAGCTTATAAGCTGGCGGTCTATTATTTTTGCGCAAGGCAAAAAGAAGAGCGCTGTCTTTTTAACAGCACCCTACTTTTTGATATTACTTTACTGAAACAGCCTTTTTTAATCTTGAGCAGATTTCGTCTCCAACCTCGATTGTTGTTGAGTTTCCGCCGATATCTGGCGTTTTAATTCCGTCATTTGTTACTTCCTCAACCACATCTAGAAGCTTTTGTCCAAGCTCATATTCACCGAAGTGATCAAGCATCATTTTCGCTGTCCATATTTGTCCGATTGGGTTAGAAATTCCCTTGCCATAAATGTCTGGCGCAGATCCATGAACAGGCTCAAACATGGATGGATATTTACCATTTAAATTGATATTAGCTGCTGGCGCAATACCAATACTTCCCATAATCGCCCCGCCGATATCTGTTAAAATATCACCAAATAGATTACTAGCCACAATGACATCAAAGATTTGCGGTCTTGTTACGAAAAATGCAGCTAATGCATCAATATGATAGGATGCTGTCTGAATATCTGGATAGTCTGACTTTACTTCATTAAACACTTTATCCCAAAATGGCATAGAATGGACAATTCCATTAGATTTTGTTGCAGAAGTGACATGCCCTCTTCTCTTTTTTGCCAGTTCAAATGCATATCTCATTGCACGTTCTGTGCCTTTTCTAGTGAATACTGCGTTTTGAATCGCAAGTTCGTCTTCACCGCTGTGAATTCTACCGCCAACTTCACTATATTCGCCTTCACTGTTTTCCCTTACAACAATCAAGTCAAAGTCATTAGGGTTTACAAGCGGAGACCTTAGACCCTTAAACATTTTTGCTGGGCGAATGTTGATGGACTGCTCGAAATCCCTTCTAATTTTGATTAATAATCCCCATAATGATAAATGGTCCTCCACAATCTGTGGATTGCCGATCGCACCTAGAAAAATAGAATCAAAGTTTTTCAAAATATCCAAGCCATCATCTGGCATCATTTTACCATGCTCTGCGTAGTAATCGCAGCTCCAAGGGAATTCTTTAAATTCAAATTTTAATCCGCCATGAACTTCAGCGATTGTTTCTAACACCTTTAACGATACAGGAACAACCTCTTTGCCAATGCCATCTCCAGGTAAAACTGCTACTTCGATTTTCTTCATTATAATACAGCTCCTTTATTTGTTTTTTGGTTATAGTTTTCATATTTTGGAATTTCTTGCTGATATAAATCATCGCCATTGGAATCGTAAGCCACTAGCAAAGGGAAATCCTCTACTTCCAGCCTGCGGATTGCCTCAGGGCCAAGATCTTCGTATGCTACTACTTCTACCGCCTTTACTCTTCTGCTTAAAATAGTTGATAGACCGCCGACTGCAGCAAAAGAAACGGCACCGTATTCTTTACAAGCTTCTTTTACCATGTCTCTTCGCGGACCTTTGCCAATAGCCCCTACTACTCCATATTCATACATGGCTGGCGCGTATGGATCCATCCGGTAGGCAGTCGTTGGCGCCACCGGTCCAATAACCTGGCCAGGCTTTGGAGGACAAGGGCCCGCATAAAATATGACTTCACCTTTTAAATCCACCGGCAATGGTTCGTTTTTATCCAGCAGCTCAACCATTCTTTTGTGCGCCGCATCTCTGGCCATATAGATGGTTCCTGTCAAAAGAACGGTGTCCCCGATCTTTAAGTTCTTAATATCGGCTTTACTGATTGGCGTGTTTAACCGATACTCCGCCATTGTCATCCCTCCATTATCAGAAAGTTCCTGTTTCCCCTTTTAAAAAAATAACTCTATTTATCTAGTTTTGGACATAGTTCAGGCTGCTAATCTTAAATTTGTCCTTCATCGCCTTGATAAAAGACATTTCACGTTCTAATTCGCTTCAGGTTGGCCTTCATAACATCGATGAAGGTCTTTTACCCTTCAAATTTGCTTTAATTTGTCCTTATATCACAACTGTTTTCTTTCGGGCCGCATGGCACTGGATGTTGACAGCCACTGGCAGCGCTGTGATGTGGCAGGCGTAGGTTTCAATTGGCACCCATAAAGCTGTACTTGTTCCGCCTAGCCCCTGTGGTCCAATCCCAGTATCATTGATAGCTTCTAGAAGCTCTTCTTCAAGCTTTGCAATATGCGGATCCGGGTGATGAACGCCGATTTCGCGTAAAACCGCATGCTTGGCAAGGGATGTCACTTTATCGAAGCTGCCTCCGATGCCGACTCCAACGACAACCGGAGGGCAAGCTTTTCCTCCTGCTTCTTTGATCGTTTGGATGACAAAATTCTTTACACCCTCTGCACCTTCACCGGGAAGCAAGAACTTCATCGCACTCATATTTTCACTTCCGCCGCCCTTTGGCAGAACGGTAATTTTAATTTGATCACCAGGTACGATCTCTGTATGGACAACTGCAGGTGTATTGTCTCCAGTGTTCACACGAATAAGCGGATCGCCGACAACAGACTTTCTTAAATAACCTTCTCTATAGCCTATCCGTACGCCTTCCTGAATGGCATCAAGATAATAGCCGCCCGAGATATGTACATCTTGCCCTATCTCCACAAACACGACCGCCATTCCCGTGTCATGGCAGTATGGCATGTGATTGATTTTTGCTTCTTCTGCATTTTCCATTAGCTGCTGCAAGATGGTTTTTCCAATTGGCGAGGCTTCCGTTGCTTCAGCACGTTTGAATCCGGCCAATACATCCTCAGGCAGGTAGTAACACGCCTCCCAGCATAGCTTTGCTACACTATCTGTCAGCGTTTTCGCTTCAACGATTCTCAATTTTACCTCTCCTTTTCCTTAATAAGCTGAAGTAAATTTTCAAGATCTTGTGTTGTGTGGGTTTTCAGCGACTGTGATGCTTTTTCAGGGTTTCTTTCTTTTATCGCTTCAAATATTTCCTTATGGCCCGCCAAAATGATGTCTTTCCGGCCCTCACCCTTAATATTTATTAATCGATAATAATAGGTTAATGAATGAAGCTCGTCGACTAATTTTTTCAGCCTTAAGTTACCGCTAATTTGGATGATTTGCTCATGAAATTTAGTATTACATTTAACTATTTCCTCTTCATCCCCCCTTTTAATGGCGTCTTCAGTTTCCATTAATGTTTTTTCAAGTTCGCTAATTTGCTGATCAGTTGCCCGTTTTGCTGTAAGTGCCACCGCTGTGGATTCAAGTGAGAGCCTGCATTCATATATGTCGCGGACATCGTCTGCCGATGGCTCATACACAGTGATTTGCGATTTCTCATCCATCACAAGCAGCCCCTCATTTATTAGTCCACGAATCGCTTCGCGAACCGGGCTTCTGCTGACGGCAAATTGCTTTGCCAGCTGCGCTTCATAAAGCCTGTCACCTGGTTTAAATACTCCAAGCCAGATGCGTTCTTTAATGGTTTGCTGAATCTGCTGATAGAAAGGAAGAGGCTTTTGCAATGTTTTTTCTTCCAAAATGGATTTTCTCCTCCTCTTTGTTGATATGTCCTTTAAAAACTGTCGGCTGTCGACACACAACCACCTCAATATTTATAATAGTACATAAAGTCTGAAATTTCAATATTCAATTTTTACCGCAATTAATAATTTATCAGAGCGCAAAAAAGCTCTGGGATTTTTTCTCCCAGAGCTCTCTTGGCAGTATATCAAAGTCTAATAGTTTAGACGCTTTCAACTAATTCCTTTTCAAGCATTGTTCCATGTTTTGCAAAATTAATATGCCAGGATAATGCTTTTTCTAATACGTGCGGAGTTTGTCCGCCTCTTGTTAATGCTTCATAGTAGTAATCGCGAAGCTGGTCGCGGTACATTGGATGTGCACAATTCTCTATAATTAATTCCACACGCTCTCTTGGTGCTAAACCGCGTAAATCAGCATAACCCTGTTCCGTAACAATGACATCTACATCATGTTCTGTGTGGTCCACATGGGAAGCAAATGGAACGATACTAGAAATCTTTCCGCCTTTTGCGATTGATTTTGTTACGAAAATCGCTAACCGGGCGTTTCTTGCAAAGTCCCCAGAACCGCCGATTCCGTTCATCATTTTAGTTCCTGAAACGTGGGTTGAGTTTACATTTCCGTAAATGTCCAATTCCAATGCGGTATTAATTGAAATTAAACCGAGTCGGCGGATGATTTCCGGATGGTTTGAGATTTCCTGTGGTCTCATAATTAATCGATCACGATATTTATCAAAGTTTGAAAATACTTCTTTCATCTTTTGCTCAGATAAAGTAATCGAGCAGCAAGATGCAAAGTTAACCTTTCCCGCATCCATTAGTTCAAATACGGCGTCTTGGAGCACTTCCGAATAAACTTCTAAGTTTTCAAACTCTGAATCAAGCATTCCATGAAGGACTGCGTTTGCAACTGAACCGATACCTGATTGAAGAGGTGCAAGTTTTTCAGTAAGTCTGCCTGCTTCTACCTCTTTGCGCAAAAATGCTAATAAGTGCCCTGCCATAATCTCAGTTTCTTCATCTGGCGGCACGATAGTTGAAGGTGAATCAAGCTGATCAGTAAATACAATACCTTTAATTTTTTCAGGATCAACCTTTATGCCAATTGTTCCAATACGGTCATCAGATTTGGTTAATGGAATGGGCTCCCTTTCCCCTTGTTTGCCGGGAGCATACAAATCATGAAGACCTTCAAGCTCAGGTGTTTGTGACAAATTGATTTCTACAATGATTGACTTTGCATGCTCGGCAAAGCTTAAGGAGTTTCCAATAGAAGTAGTCGGAATAATCATTCCGTCCTCTGAAATAGAAACCGCTTCCAAAATTGCAAAATCAACTGGCATTACATTTGAGCGAATTAATTCAGCTGTATGTGATAAATGCTGATCTACAAAAAGAAAATCCCCTTGGTTAATGCCGCGTCGCATAGTTGGATCTGCCTGGAATGGCAATCTTTTGTTTATGATGCCTGCTTCTGCAAATAGCTTATCTACATCCGATCCTAAAGAAGCCCCTGTATACACATTTACTTTTAGCGGCTGTGTTTTAGCCTTTTCTACTAAAGCAAATGGCACAGCTTTAACGTCCCCCGCACGTGTAAAGCCGCTTAACCCCAATGTCATTCCATCCTCAATCCATGATGCTGCTTCTTCTGGCGTTACTACTCTATCATGTAAACGCGAATCCCTAATCCGTTCAAATTTCTTCTCCATTTTCCCCATCCCTCTCAATAAATGAAGTTACTATTATTTTACCCATTTAAAGAAAAGGGGAAGGAAATTTAGGACAAAATTGATTAAACAGGAGACAAAACAGCGAAAATTCAGGACAAGACAGAAAATTTATTAAAATCCTAATAGTTTTCTAAAATAACTTGAATACGTTTGGCTGACCGTCACCTTGGAACCATTATCCATTTCCAGCAGAAATGTTGAATGCGAATCTGGGTAAATTTCTTTGATATGATTCACATTTACGATAAATGATCGGTGACAGCGGATAAAATAATCCTTTGGCAGCGAATATTCAAAGTCTTGCAATGAGTATTTATGTGTACCTGAATGTTTTTCAGCATGAACAAATGTTTTTTTATCTTTTGCTTCAATATAGACGACATCTGAAAAAGGTATCGGAATCCATCCATCATGTGTTTTAACCGTCACCACAGACTTGCCGTCTGATAATACAGGATAAATGGCCAGTACACAGCCTTCTAATTCGCCGTTGTAATGAAACGGTACGGCCATTCCATGATATGGAACCCCAAATATATCACGATTAATAAATTCAGAAACCTTTTGTCCCGTGGATGTTGCTTTATATGCAATGGTACCGGGCTTTAAAGGGTCGCCAGGTTTAATTTTTAAGTCAATTCTCTTACTTGGACGATAATATATATACTCTTTTGGATTTGAAACAGCAATAGATATTTCATCTGAAAACAACTCGCCAATTACATCAAGTAGAGAATGAATGGAAAAGCTTTGCATGAAAAAATTAGTTCCCCTTTCAGATGAAAATGATCAAACACGATTCATTGTACAATGTTTTTGTAAAAGATGCTAACCTTATATTCTTCCAAAAATAAAAAAACCCATTTCTGGGTTTTAATTTGTCACAATTTGTTTCACAAATATAGCCTGGGAGGTACTAATTTTTTTGCATCCCTCCAAATCCTCTTCCTTTAATAAACCAAGATCCAGCGCAGCTTTTATTTTTCCTTCATCAGGCCTCTTCACAATAAGATCCGCCAAATTTAATTTCTCCAGCACCGCAACAGTCGCTTCCTGTTCATATTTCTCTGTAAGCCTTATTTGCCTTTGCAGCTTATAGTCACTGATCATCATATCGGCCTTTTTCTTTTCTCCGACAGCGGTATCTAAATATTCATTAAAAATCTTCTTCAATTGATCGAGCTGCTGATCAATTTCTTTCTTTCTGCGGCTTAAGTCATCATACTTGGCAAGCATCTCTCTTGTGATCAAATTCAATTTTTATCCCCCTCATTTCACAAATGCTACTTAATCATATTGCGAAATTTACAGAGATATACCATTTATACAAATTTTAAAGGACAAGAGTTACTTGGCAAATCCTTCATGGAATATAGTTTCTTTTTTATCAAGCATTTTTTTCTCTTTAGGATTTTCTGCCGGGTATCCCAATCCTAAAATCGCGACAATCCTTCTATCTTGCGGAACGTTGAGGGCTTTTTGTACATAGGATTCGCGACGGGCAGATTCTTCTTGATCTTCAGAATGATAAACCGCTCCAAAGCCAACACCCAGCCCCAAATCCGCCGCTGTCAGCCAAATGAACGATGCGGCTATGGAGGCATCCTGAAGCCAATATTTGCTTATTTCAGGTCTCCCGGTAATAACGATAGCTGCCTGTGCAGTGGAAAGCCACTTCATAAATGGAGTGGTCTTTTGCAGATGATCAAGCATTTCCCTGTCTTCAATGATAATAAATTCACGAGAGAGCAGGTTATTTCCAGACGGCGAAAGATAAGCCGCTTCCTCTACTTGCCCTAAAATCTCTTTAGGAATTTTCTTATCTTGAAAACTGGTAATCTCCCTTCGACCACGAATAACATCTAAAACTGACACGTTGATCCCTCCCGATTAAATTTTTCAAATCCTATTTTTATCATTTAGGAAATGAACGGGTATGTCAACCAATCTGACGGTAAAAAATTAAAGGTATTCCCCAACCTCCCTGTTAAAGACTTCATGCAGGATTAAACGATTATCGCTATTTATTACTGCTCTGCGCTTATAACTTAATATTTTATTAGGGAATTTAAACATCGTTCCGACATCATCAGGAAGCGTTCGATGAGGTACATTAATTCTTTTCATTCGTGACGTTAACGGTTTTTTAGAAGCAAGCTGGAATCCCCAGTCACCAAAAGATGGAATCACTGTATGATAAGCTGTTGTATGAAAACGAGAAGCTTCCATCGTCCGTCCAATACTCCAAAAGACGATCGGTGTCTCGTCCACGCTATTTGACTGACAAACGATGATTCCCTCATCATCTAATGTCGTGTATAGAATGTTATAAAGTTCTGCAGAATATAATTTGGCTAATTCAGGGACGGTTGGATCGGGGAAATCTATAATAATAACATCATAATGTTCCTTATTTTCTTTCACAAACTTAACGGCATCCATTGCATGTGCATTCACACGACGATCAAAGAATGCCCGGTCATTCATTTCTGCCATTTCGGGAATTTCCCGTGCTGCTTGCAAAACATGCCCATCTAAATCAATTAAATCTACATGCTTAACGTCTTTATACTTTAACACCTCGCGCAGCGCAAGACCGTCCCCCCCTCCCAGTATTAAAACCTTCTTGCGCTTTTGTGTTAAAGCCATGGGAATATGAACGAATGCCTCATGATAAATGCGTTCGTCCAATGAACTGAATTGCAGCTGTTCGTTTAAATACATGCGAATATCCTTTGCCTCGATAATCTTAATATCCTGATACCTGCTGATTGAATCATATAATCTCCGATGTTTCCCAGCCAGCAGTTCCTTTAAGCCCATTTGATCCCATTTATCGCCGCGGATACTATGATGACTGTCTTTACCTTCTTCATTATTCTTACTCTGAAAATCTGTAAAACCCTTCAGCTCTTTAGATAACCATACATTCTTCCTCTTGTCTGACATTTAGTTACCTCCTCAAAAGGAATGATTAGGTTATCATATCGCTTATCTACGAAAAAAGATTGGACATTCACCTAATTTGGGTTAGATTATAGAGCTTGTCCAGACATACATAAAAATGATCCATATAATATATAAACTTTAAAGCAGGAAGGTTGTGATATCATGCAATACGATACATTTGGGAGACATATTATCGCAGATGCTTGGGGCATTGATTTTAATAAAATAAATGATCTTGAATTCTTGAAATTCCATATGAAAGAAGCAGCAAACGTTAGTGGAGCTACCGTTTTATCAGTAGAAGGACAAGCTTTTTCCCCTGTTGGAGCCACAGTAATGGTTGTATTATCCGAAAGCCATTTGTCCATTCATACTTATCCCGAAAGAGGGTTTGCTGCAATAGATGGATATACCTGTGGAAACCAGATCGATCCAAAAGTAGCCATCAACTACTTGGTAAAGATTCTTCAGCCTAAAAATGTTTACATGAAAAAGATTGTACGCGGAACTGGCGAGCTTATCATCTCATCTGGCTAGATCTTTTTTAATTAAACGTTTGATTGAATTTTGCATAGAAAAACCGGGGATCACCCCGGCTTTTTTTATACCCTGCTATGTGGATAGGAAATCTTGTTATCCGCTGATCCCTTCATTTGCAGCTGAGGATTTGCCAATAGATTTCTTTTCTATTAAATAAACAGTAAACCAAAGAATGGCGAGTGAAATAAAAATGGCGGATCCGCCCCAATAGAGATAGCTTAATCCATTCTCCATTTCAAGCAGAATATAGCCAATAAAAGGACCACATGCTGCTCCAATATCCAATGAAATGGAGTGAATGGTTAAGAACCCAACGACATTGGTAGTTTTGGCTACATCTAGTGCAATGGCATCGGTTACTGTCGTCAGTGACGTCGCACCAATCATGACAAATAAGGTCACTGCTATCCAGAGCACCAGCGGCAATTTGCTTGATATTAATCCAAAGGTTAGTCCCGTTAAGAGAAGTGATGCAGCATAGATGGGGATTCTTCCTTTTGGGCCGTCCGACCAGTATCCGAATCTCCTTCCGAGGAATGGCTCCCACGCCCATCTGGCTGCTTGGAGCAAACCGGATAAAAGTGTCACACTTACAATTAATCCGAATATCGTGATTGTTTGGCCTTGGTGGTGTTCAATAACGGAGCTTAACGTAGAAGTTAGTGCGCCTTGAAACAGCATAGCTATTAAAAATGCGCTGAGAATAATATTGAATTTTTTTCGAAACGCAGACATGCCCTGCAGTTTTTTTTCAATTGGTGTTTTCTTTTCCTGATGTGTAACGATGTTATTTTTCAATGAGACAATAATGAACGGAATGCCTATAAATGAGAGGATGCCAAAAATAATAGAAACCATTTTCAGCCCGATAATTGGCACGAAGATACCGCCAAGCAGCATGCCGAATAAACTTCCTAATCGATATAACCCATTATATACACCCATCGCTTCCCCGCGGTACTTTTCATCAGAGTAATAGGCAACAGCGGATAACCCGCCAATTCTAAAGAAAGACCAGGCAATCCCCCATAACCCGCGCAAGATTACCCAGCCGACAAATCCATTTACAATCCCATAGCCTAATGTGGTCGCCGATCCAAGAACGACGGCCGCCAGCAAACCTGTTTTTAATGAAATTTTTTTGTATGCCCAGCCAACCAACGGATTCATCGGAAGGCGAATAAAGCGATTAATCGATAGAAGAATGCCTACCTGCCAAAGGGAATCCAGTCCGGCCTCTTTCCAAAAGATTGGTAAGGCGATATACAGCATGGAATCCCCCAACAAGCATATTCCAGTAATAATTGATACGATAACAATCACTCTGGAGGTCTTTCGGCCATGGCTAGAAATGGACATGTGCATTCCTTCTTTCAGCGGAAAATTAGCGTTCTTTCCTTTCTGGTCTAAACAGGAAGTAGGTTATAATGCCTGATAACACAGCCGCTCCCAGCGCGATGAGTGTTCTTGTTTGTGATTCTATTTCTGGAAAATCTCTATTTAGCATCCATAAAGATGCTGCTCCAATAAAGATCATAATGGGAATGACGATTTGAAACCTTTTCATGTTAAACTTCCTTTCTTAAAAAACAAAAGCTTTGTTGTTAAAAATATTATATATGAAATAACTCCTCATTCATAAATGATTATGCACTAATAGATTCTTTGGCATCAGCTTTTTGGCTGTTTTTTGTTAAGGATAGTATAACAATCGTACTAATAATGCACATAGTTCCCAGCCATTCCTCTATACCGAAGGAAACCCGAAGCCAAATAACAGAAAAAAAAGCAGCTGACAGCGGCTCAATACTGGCCAGCAGGCTGGTTTCCGATGCACTGATATATTTAAGGCTTTCTAGATAACAGTAAAAAGCAATGAGTGTACCAAAAATAACAATGAATAGAACAGCGAGGAGTGAAGCAGCAGACCATTGTCCCTCTACCTTCCATGGCGGGTGGACGAAGCTAAAGCAGATTCCTCCAATTATCATCCCCCAGCCAACAACCATGGCTGATCCCCATTTAGCAAGCAGCTTATGTGGCTGCAGCGTGTAAAATGCCAGGGCAACTGCAGAGGCAATGCCCCAAAACAGAGCCAGCCCAGAGATGGAAAGGCTTTGAAAGCTTCCCTTAGTTACAAGGAGAAAGGTTCCCGCAAGTGCTAGCACAACGGCAAAAAGTTCCCTTCCTGTTGGCCACCTTTTCCCTCTTAATGCAAGAAAACACGAAATCATGGCAGGTGCAAGATATTGCAACACCGTAGCTGTCGCCGCATTGGAATGGTGAATCGCTGCAAAATAGGTGTATTGGACACCCAGCATCCCTAACAGACTAAACAGCAGAAGGCTCGCTGCCTCTTGTTTTGATTTCCATATCGCCCAAATGTTTTGTCTTTCTTTAATCGCAGCCAGGCTCACTAAAATAAAACCAGCGCCTAACAGGCGCACCACCACAAGCCAATCTGGCGTAAAATGATGCTGCTGGAACACATATTGGGCTACAGTTCCGGAGATACCCCATAATCCTCCGCCGATCAATACCAGCATAATCCCTTTTACCCTTAAGGGAGAGATTCTTCTTTTTTCTATGTTCATCTTTATTCCTTCAGCCCTTCATTTATAATACCTTCAGCCTAATTAGTATGAAGTATATCATATTGAAGTCCATTTGACGTTTGTTTATTTAAAGATTCAGAAATGTTTTAGCGCTTTAAAATAGTGGGGGCCTGTCCCCCGGTGCGCTGACGCGTTAATCCACCTTGGGACAGGCCCACTTTACCCGATGACAGGCAATAGGATATGTGATGGATGTTCATTAGAGTGGTAGATGGTCTGACACGCTTTGACGGCTGTTTTGCTTGTGATCATCGTTTTTCCGGTGTTTAGGTTCGGGTCAAAGCGCGGGAAATTGCTTGATGATATTTCAACACGGATACGATGCCCTGGAAGAAATACATTACTTGTTGCCCAAAGATCAATCTCGTATTCTATGATTTGATCTTTGACACTTTCCTCCTGCCATTCCCCCTTGCGGTATTTTGCACGGACAATGCCATCTGTTAAATTAATTGCCCTTTCATCAGGAAATACATCGACGAGCTTAGCAGTGAAGTCAGTGTCTTGTGCATCTGTTTTCGCCCAAAGCTTTACCTTGATGAGACCTGTCACCTCAAGCGGTTCTTGTAAAGGCTCTGATGTATAGACTAATACATCTTCTCTTTGTTCAATTTCCCGCTGATCTCTAGGACCCATAGAGTTAACCCCAGCGAACAATGTACCTCCGCCATTTGTCGGAACAGGGTTTAAAGGATCATAAATATAGGTATCTGATGTTTCATCGCCAGGCTTTTCTGTGCTGATTCCGCCATTTTCAGCCCCTGTATGAGCTTGGCCGCTGCTGTGAAAATAATAGGGAATATATTTTGTTCGTGCTAACGGCCATTCCTGTTCATCCCGCCACTGATTTATGCCCATAACGAATAATTTAATTGGGGCAGCATTTTCATTCGCTGTTTCTTTTTCCTTTAGCCATCTATCAAACCAGCTTATATGCAGGTCTGTTAAATCACCTTTTTGATCAATCCAATCTCCAGAAGCATGGATTCCGAAGGTTCTTTGGCCAAGCTGGGAGCTGAATACCCCATGGCCCCATGGACCAATGATTAGCCTTTGCACCGCAGAATCTTTTTTATCAAGCTCAAGATAGTTTTGCAGCGTGGTATGTAAAAAATTATCATACCAGCCAGCTATATGGTAAGCAGGCACATCAATTTTATCGTATTTATCCAAAATGCTTAGACGCTTGCGATCCTCTTCCTTGATCTGCCCATTAAGCAAATCGAAGAAAAAACGTGCAGTGCCCAATTCTTTTAATGGCGGCCATTCTTCCACAGGCATGAATTTGTACCAATCCTCAATCTGGTTGTAAAACTCAGCCATTTTTGCCATTTTCTCTTTGTATTCTTCCGGGGATTTGCATGTTCTTTTTAATTCATCCGGCGTAACAGATTCAAGTGCCCATGTTTCTGACGAACCGACAAGATACTTTCCGCCGTACTCAACGGAGTTATCCATCCAATCAGATAAAGTCATGGCAGGGACAATGGCTTTCAAATGCGGCGGCTGCTCCGAAGCAGCAAGTAATTGCGTAAAGCCATAGTAAGATAATCCGAACATCCCGACTTCCCCATTTGAATAAGGCAAGGACGCTGCCCATTCAACCGTATCATAGCCATCTTCGCCCTCGTATATAAACGGATAAAAGTCTCCTTCTGATGAATAACGGCCTCTAACATCCTGAATAATGACCACATAGCCATTCTGCACAAGGCGATTCGTATCCAAATAGCGATGAGAATAAAAGGGCAGATCCTTATTATAAGGCAGCCGGGTCAGTAAAACCGGAAACTTCCCTTCCTTATTTGGCCGATAGACATTCGCATAAAGAGTGACACCATCGCGCATCCTGCACGGAACATTCTTCTCCAAAATAATCTGATCAATCTCCACTATTTTACCTCCTCAACGCGTTAACGCTTTATATTGTTGGGGGTCAGTCCCCCGTCGCTTTAAAGCGACGGGGGACTGACCCCTTTCTTCTTTTCTTCTTTCTTTTGTTAGGCAGCGGTGGTTTGCTGCTGAATTGCTTGTTTGCTTGTTTTGTTTGGTGAGAGTTTCTTTTCAATCCATCCCATGGCAATGTCTGCGATGACGGCCATGAGAGCTGTTGGAATTGCACCAGCCAGGATGATGGCTGTTCCGTCTGTGGCATTGGTTCCGCGAAGGATAATGTCTCCTAATCCGCCGGCTCCGATAAATGTGCCGATTGTCGCTACACCAATGGTGATAACAAGTGCCGTCCTAAGGCCTGCCATGATCACAGACATGGCAAGCGGAAGTTCTACCATAGTCAGCACTTGGAACTTCGTCATTCCCATTGCTTTACCGGATTCAAGTAAGGCTTGCTCGACGTTCAATATGCCTGTATACGTATTCTTTATAATAGGAAGTAATGAGTAAAGAAATAGGGAGAAAACTACTGTATTCGTGCCCAGTCCCATCACCAGCATAAGAACGGCAAGCATGGCTAGAGCCGGAATCGTCTGAATAATATTGGCTAGCGAAATCACCCATCCGCTTAATTTTCGATAGCGTGCAATCAAGATGCCAAGCGGTATGGCGACAATCGCTGCAAATAAAACGCCGTATGCCGACATTAAGAAGTGCCGATAGAACTGCTCCCAAACATAAGCTCCATTATTCGAATAATAGTTTAATATATCCATAATTGTATCCAATCAGGCCACCTCCTTTTTATTCTTCCTCAAAGTAGTTATTCTCTTTTAGAAATTCCTCAGCAACAATCGCCGGTTCCTTCATTTTTCCGTCAGCTTCGTAGTTTAGTTCCTGCATTTTTTCCGTACTGATTTTTCCTGAAAGCTTTTGCAGAATCCCGCGAAGCTCGGGGTGTTTTTCCAATAGATCGTTTCTTGCAACAAGGGATGTATCATATGGAGGGAAAAAGTGTTTATCATCCTCAAGCACTTTTAAATCAAACGCTTTAATACGCCCATCTGTTGTATAGGCTAAAACAACATCCATTTTCCCGTCTGCAGCAGCCTGATATACAAGGCCAATTTGCATAGGGAATGTCTTGCCGAATTCAAAACCGTATTCCTTTACAAATCCCTCATATCCATCACCTTTACGCTTTAGCCAAGCATTATCAACACCAAGCTTTAAGTCATCAACCAATGGCTCCAAGTCAGATACTGTTTCAAGATTCTCTTTTTCCGCCATTTCCTTTTTGACTGTAAAAGCATAGGAATTTGCAAATCCGTAAGAATCAAACCATGTTTGATCAAATTGCTTCTCGAATTCACGCTGAACAATTTCCAGCGCCTCCTTAGGATCCTTGACCGGTTCCATGCCTAAGGCTCCGGCTAAGTCTGTTCCTGTATATCGCGTTGCGGTAATATCAACATCACCGTTCATCATTGCCTGGTGCTGTACAATCGAAGAACCAAGATTATTAACCATTTCGACTTTCGCATCTGTGTAATGTTCAATCATAAGTCTGACAACGTTACCCATTATTTGTGATTCCGAGGTTCCCATCGTTCCTACTGCTATCGAGTTTTTCCCTGCCCCGGCCAGACCAGGAAGAGAACAGCCGCTTAAAATAGCAGACAATAGGACGATAAAGGCCATCAGAAAAGATTTCATTTTTATCAACTTTATTGCCCCCTTCTTAAGCTGCTTCTTTCATTTTCTTCATTCCATTAGGTGTTACCCAGTTTTCAACCTTTCCTAAAACAAGATCCATTAGCAAGGCTAGGATGGTAACAGGGATCGCACCTGCAATAATAAATTCAGGCTGGTAAAGATTTAATCCGCTAAAAATATAATCACCAAGACCGCCGGCGCCAATATAAGAAGCAAGAGTGGCCCATCCAATCAGATAAACGGTTGATAGACGTATTCCTGCCATAATCACTGGGATTGCAAGAGGTACCTCAACATACCAGATCCTTTCCCATCCAGTCATACCCATCCCGCGCCCTGCTTCGAGCAAACTGCTGTTAACATCTTTGACACCTGTATATGTGTTTCTCAAGATAGGTAGGACTGAATAGAAAAACAGCGCGATTATAGCTGGAACTTTACCAACACCAAACAGCGGAATAAAAAAGGCCAGGATCGCAAAGCTTGGAAAGGTTTGGACAATACCTAACACTCCCATGACTGCGTCTGCCATTTTAGGCGTTCGGGTCAAGGCGATTCCAAGCGGAACAGCCACAACAATGCCCAATAGTGCCGCAATAAAAGATATATATAAATGCTCCCATGTCTTAAAAAGCATTTCCGTTCCATATTGACTAAAGAAGTTCATGAACATATCCATCTTCTATCTCCCTCCTTTTTAGACAGATTGTGAAAGATCATCTTCGCCCCAAATAGAGTCATAGACTATATCAACAAGACTTGCTCTTGTGACAATCCCGACAAGATGGTTGCTGTCGTCAACAACCGGAACATACTTCATTCCCTTTTTCAGTATTTTACGGACAGTATCACGCACAAGTGTATCCTGGCCGACAGTAAACATTTCCGGTTCTAATGCGTCAGCTACGAAACTTGCTTTTTTACGTTTCTGATCAATCATTTCAACATCAATATATCCTTTTAATTCACGCTTTTCACCAACAACAAGCAATGAGTCCACACGGTGGTGCTTCATGAGCTGAATGGCTTCAGATAGTGAACGGTCACGAGAGATGGTAATTGGATTTGGATTCATAATTTGTTTTACTGTTTGGATATTCGGACGGGCCTGTACAAGCCTTTCCTTGCCAATAAACTCCTCAACAAACTCGTCAGCCGGATTTAATAGAATTTCATCTGGTGTACCGCATTGCACTAATTGTCCATCTCTGAGAATAACAATTTTATCAGCAAGCTTCAGCGCCTCATCCATGTCATGAGTGACAAATACGATGGTCTTGCCAAGCTTTTTCTGAAGCTTTTTAAATTCATCCTGTAAGGAATCTCTTGTGATAGGGTCTAACGCTCCAAATGGTTCGTCCATTAAGATAAGAGGCTGATCTGCGGCAAGTGCACGTAAAACACCAATCCTTTGCTGCTGGCCGCCGCTCAATTCATGCGGATATCGATTTAGATAATCTGGGGTCATATCTACTAATGAAAGTAATTCTTTTGCACGGTTTTTGCGCTTTTCCTCTGGCCATTTTAGCAGCTTTGGCACTAGTGAAATATTTTCCTGAATGGTCATATGAGGGAATAATCCGATTTGCTGAATGACATAGCCGATCTCTCGTCGTAATCGGACAGGATCCTGCTGCATAATATCCTTTCCATCAATATAAATTTTTCCTTCACTCGGCTCAATCAGCCTGTTAATCATTTTCATTGTGGTGGTTTTCCCGCAGCCGCTCGGACCTATAAAAACAATAAACTCTCCCTTATCAAATTCCAGGCATAAATCGGTTACTGCTCGCTTTCCTCCTTTATATATTTTCGAAACATGATCAAATTTCAGCAATGAAATGCACCTCCAAAAATTATTCATTCGTTAATTATTGATTGCAAAGACAATTCTTAAAAATTAGGCAACAAGATTAGTATAACGTAAAGTTTGTGAAATAAAAAGTTTATAAACTTTATGTATTATACGATATTTAGGTAAATTATTTCCTTTACAAGGTTGATGAAATAATTTTCTTATTATTCCTCTGAAATAGTCCTCTTTCCTCCCAAATCCTCATTTTCTAGTTTTAGCCAAAATATGATACAGTGACTAGGAAAGCAACAACCTGAGGTGATCGTTATGGATGAAACACCGCTTTTGAAAATAAAGCATATTGAAGAACAATTTGTGGATAAAATTGCGGATAACATGCACACGTATGGTGTATCGACAACAGTCGGACGAGTTCTTGGAATTATCTATATGAATAGAAAGGCAATGACCCTTGATGAATTATCAAAAGAAACGGGCATGAGCAAAACCCGCATGAGTCAGGTTGTAAGGGAAATGGTTGACCTTAATATTGCAGAAAAGGTATTCGAAAAAGGAATTCGCAAGGATCTATATAATGTAGAACAAGATTATTATCAGACCTTTATTTCTTTGTTTACTTCGAATTGGCAGAAGGCAATTAATAAAAACAAGCTGTTTGAAAAGAAGCTTTCTGCTGAATTGAATAAAATTAGAGCTGAACAAGAGATTGATGAAGTCACAGAAGAAAAAATTAATATGTTGCTGAAAGAAACAAAGGAATGGCTAAATTACTACCAATGGCTTGCCAATTTAGTTGAGTTTTTTGACAGCGGAGAAATATTCAAGCATGTTCCAAAGCCGTAAAAACTAATGATTTTAATACCCCAAAAAAAGAAAATGAAAACCAGTCATTTTCTTTTTTTCTTTAGCTCTGTTAAATTTGACCGTTGATTGCAGCGAGAGGCGCTTCGCTTTCCGGGAGGCGTTTTGCGAGCCTCCTCGTCACATACGTTCCTGCGCACGTCTCGCTTCAACGCTGATCCCCCAGGAGTCTAC
>Ga0182742_1000314_pt1 | contig 83374 bp, 75 predicted proteins | sample eDN5th37CBELigMG_FD_128880 | JGI IMG/M metagenome (GOLD analysis project Ga0182742, IMG submission 128880) | Enriched Miracle-Growth compost microbial communities from Emeryville, California, USA - eDNA 5th pass 37_C BE-Lig MG (version 2)... ...
CCCGCTCGTCGGTGTCCTCGCCGGGCTCGTCATGCTCGCACCGGTCGGCCGCGTCATCCGACTCACTAGGTTCCAAACCTGGATCGTCGTCGTCGCGATCGTCGGCATCCATGCCGTCGCGCTGCACTGGCAGCTGCGCCGCTACGTCACCGGCGTCGATGTCAGCGGGTTCGATCTCGGCACGGGCGCCGAGTGGTGGTGGTCAGGACTGCCGGTCGGCCCGATGGCGGTCTGGGCGCTCGGCACGGTCGCGTTCACCGCATTCGTCGTCCTGCTCGTGCCGCGCATCGCGGCACCGCCGGTGCTCGCCGAGTCGCGTCAGACGGCTTCGTAGAGCCGCGGTGCCCGGTTGACCGCTTCGATCGCTGCGGGGAAGTCGACGCCGACGACATCGAGGTACCACTTGAGGTTCGGGTAGCGCGGGGTGTTCTCCTCCTCGACAAGCCGCAGCGCCTCCTCACGGGTGAGGTCACCCTCGCGCACCTGGTTGCTGCGGAAGGTGTCGTGCTCGGTGAAGCCCGCGATCGTGTAGTACGCGTAGTTGTAGAACGCCGCGGTGCCGTCGCCGATCCGCCAGGTCGTCTTGGTGTCGGGCGCGCGCTCCCAGTCGTACTCGGCGTCGAGTGTCGACTCGATCTGTTCCTCGTCCCAGCGCCAGTAGTCGAAGACGTGGAAGTAGTCGGTCTTGGTCGTGAAGCTCCGGTAATACTCACCTGAGAGGGTGTCCCACAGTGAGCGGTTGAAGTAGCCGGGGCTCTGCAGCATCGCCTTGAAGCGCAGCGACTGGTAGCGCAGCTGCTTCATCGCGCCGTGGCTGTAGACGCGCTCCTCCGCAAAGTCCGGTGGGACGCCGAGGAAGCCGGACTTGAAGTGCGTCACCTCGAGCGGGTTGATGCTCCACAGGTTGAGTGAGACACCCGTCTGCTGCTTGATCGTCTCGATGTGCCGGAAGAAGTGCTTGTCGCCGGCGGTGAGCACGCTGAGCATGCCGAGGTGCGGCCGCTTGATCCAGGCGTTGAGGTTGCGGCGGATGTAGTCGCGCTTCTTGGTGATGTCGGGCGCGACGATGATGTTCTCGACGCCGAGCTTCGCGGACATCCGGCTGACGTTGCGCCGGCCGAGGTCGGTGACCATGCCCCAGTCGTAGGTGTACGTGATGGGGCGCAGGCCGAGCTCGTGAATGATGAGGTGGAGGCCATACGAGCTGTCGCGACCGCCGGAGAACGGCACGAGCACCTCGTCGCCGTGCGCCCGCCGGTACGGCTCGACGAGAGCGAAGAGCTCTTCCTTCGGCCGCGGGTGGTTCCGCGACTTGTAGTGGCGGCAGTAGTTGCAGACGCCCTGCTCGTCGAAGGTGATGTGCGGCATCGTCTCCGGCAGGACGCATTTCGTGCAGCGGCGCAGCTCGTGCTTCGGGTAGATGAGCATGCGCTCCTCAGCCGCGATGGTCCCGAGTCCGGGGACGAGGTCGACCGCGCGGTCCGCCCACTCGGTGATGCCGATCTCGGTCTCCTGCACCGGCACGTCGAGGACGATCGCGTCGCGGCGGATCTGCCGGATCTCGGTCGCGCCGATCTGCTCGAGCGGGTAGCGCTCGGAGGAGAAGACGGTGCCGCCGGACTTGTCCCCGACGTAGAGGCTCCCGTTGTTGGAGAAGAGCAGGAGCTTGCCTAGGCGTGGGATGAGGGCAGCGCAGGCGACGACGCCCTCCGCGAGGTCGAGGACCCGCTCGGCGGCGGTCTCGACGGTGCCGCCGGCGTCGAGGTGCGAGGCGATGATCGCCGGGATCGTCTCGGTGTCGATGCGCAGCGACGGGGTCTTGCCGAGCTCGGACCAGATGGCCTCCTCGTTGACGATGATCCCGTTGTGGAGCACGATGACCTGCTCGCGCTGGACCGGCTGGTTGTCCGACGTGCCGTTCGTCACCAGGCGGCTGTGGCCGAAGAAGAGCTTCCCGAGCGGAGGAATGCGGCGCAGCAGTCGGTCGATCGGCAGATCGGCACGATAGGCCCGGTAGGCGTCGGCGCTGCGGATGACCATGCCGCTCGAGTCGCGACCGCGCTGCTGCGCGTGCTTGACGAGAGTCTTGGCCGAGGCGGTGTCGAGGTCATTCGGGCCGATGTAGCCGAAGATTCCGCACACTTGGTTGTACTCCGATTCCGGGCCCGTCGAGGGTCACGGAGTCAGATGCCGCCCGCGGGCCGTGTCAATGATGCCACGGTGTAGAGGGCACCTTTCTCAGCCGCACCGTGTCGCCGCCATAGGATGGCTCGGTGCCCGCACCCGATTCCGCCGCGCGCCGCCGCGCGCTCGTCGTCTGCTACTCGGCGGTCGGTAGCGATGCCCGCGTCACGAAGCAAATCCGGTGGCTCGAGGCCGCTGGCTACCGGGTGGATGTGCTCAGCCGCGGGCCTGAGCACCCTGACGCGACGGGTGCGGCGCTGCGCATCGGCTTCCCGCCACTGCCCCTCCGGCTGCTGAGCTACCTCCTGCTGCCGCCGCGCAGCCGGTTCCGCGCGGTCGTCGAGCGGCATATACCGACGGCCGAGCTCGCGGGCCGTCGATATGACCTCGTGCTGGTCAACGACCATCAACTCCTCCCGTGGGTGGTCGAGGCCGTCAGCTCGCTCACCGACGGCCCGGTGATCCTCGACCTGCACGAGCTCTACTCCGCCAACGGCGACGGCGGCCTGTACCGGCTGCTGCACGCACGGTACGACGACTGGCTGCTGCGGTTCATCGGCTACCCGGCTTTCACGACGCACCTGACCGTCGCGGAGGGCATCGCAGACATCTATCGAGACGAGTACGGGCTGGAGCGCCCCGGCGTGATCCGGAACGTCGCCTTCTACGACGAACTCGAGCCGAGTCCGGTCGATCCGGACGAGATCGTCCTCGTGCACCATGGCTACGCCGCCGTCGAGCGTGGGATCGACATCATGCTCGACGCGATGCTGCTCGTCGGGCCCAGGTACCGCCTCGAACTTATGGTCCTCGGCGACGAGCGCTCGCTTTCGCCGCTGCGGTCGCATCCGGCGGTGAAGGCCGGCCGCGCGACGTTCCGCGAGCCTGTCGGAGTGACCGACGTGGCCCGCGCACTCAACGCCTACGACCTCGAATTGATCTTCTTCCCGCCGCGATTCCCGAACAACATCTATGCGCTGCCGAACAAGTTCTTCGAGGCGATCCAGGGCCGTCTCGGCGTCGTCATCGGTCGGAGTCCGGAGATCGTGCCATTCGTTGAGGCACACGGCTTCGGCGTAATTGTCGATGGCTGGACCGGCGCGGATCTCGCGTCGGTGCTCGACGCGCTCACTGCTGAAGACATCATGTCGATGAAGCGTGCTGCGGGCCGCGCCGCCGAGGAGCTCTCCGATCGGGGCGAGCGGGCGCGGTTCTACGCAGCGATCGGGCTCCAGGTCGATTGAGCCGAGGGGTCAGATGACGGCCTTGCCGATGACCCGGTAGACGACCCCCGGCCAGCGCTCGGCCGAGGAGACTCGGCGGCCGTCGGCGAAGGCCTTCACGCCGGGGAGGTCGTCGGGGCCGAGCTCGCGGTACTCGGCATGGTCGGCCTGCACGACTGCGGCGTCGACGGGCTCGCCGAGGTGGTACGGCTCGAATCCGAGTCGCTGCAGCTCCTCGTCGGTGTAGAGCGGGTCGTGGACGAGCGGGACCGCGCCGCGGGCCTTGAGCGCCTCGACGGTGCCGAAGACGCCGGAGAACGCGGTCTCCTTGACCCCGCCGCGGTAGGCAGCACCCAGCACCGCGACCCGTGCCCCGGCAAGATTGCCGTAGGCCCCCTCGAGCAGGCCGATGGTGTAGTCGGGCATGCCCGCGTTCGCGGCGCGGGCCGCGGCGACGACGGTCGCTTCTGGGTCGTTCCACAGGTACAGCCGCGGGTACACCGGGATGCAGTGTCCGCCGACGGCGATGCCCGGCATATGGATGTGCGAGTAGGGCTGCGAGTTCGATGCCTCGATGACCTGGTAGACGTCGATGCCGTTCGCGCCGGCATAGCGGGCGAACTGGTTCGCGAGCCCGATGTTGACATCGCGGTACGTGGTCTCCGCGAGCTTCGCGAGCTCGGAGGCCTCGGCGCTGCCGAGGTCCCACACGCCGTTGCCGCGGGGGAGGTCAGGGCGCTCGTCGAAGTCGAGCACCGCCTCGTAGAACTCGACGGCACGCTGCGCGCCGCGCTCCGTCAGTCCGCCGACGAGCTTCGGGTACTTGCGAAGGTCCTCGAAGACGCGGCCGGTGAGCACCCGCTCGGGGGAGAAGACGAGGTCGAAGTCGACCCCCTCGGTGAGCCCGGATGCGGCCTCGAGCATTGGCTTCCACCGGCCCCGCGTCGTGCCGACCGGCAGCGTCGTCTCGTACGAGATGAGCGTGCCCGGGGTGAGGACCTCGCCGAGGGACTGCGTCGCGGCATCCATCCAGCCGAAGTCGGGCTCGGCGGTGACCTCGTCGACGAAGAGTGGGACGACGAGGACGACAGCGTCGGCGCCCGGCACGGCGTCCGCGTAGTCGGTCGTCGCGCGCAGCCGCCCTGCCGGGACGAGTTCCGTCAGCCGCTCCTGGAGGTGTGCCTCCCCGGGGAACGGCTCGGTCGCCTGGTTGACGAGGTCGACGGTGCGCTGCGACACGTCGACTCCGACGACTTCGTGGCCTTTGCTGGCGAATTGCACGGCGAGCGGGAGCCCGATCTTGCCGAGGGCGATGACGGCGATCTTCAAGGGATGTCTCCAGGTCGTGGCGGGTGATCCAATGCTACGGCTCCACGAGGTGTTCGCTCGACGCGACGACGCGTCGAGCGATGGCCTGGAGCGAATGCGCCTCCGCGGCCCAGGCGGCGAGTTCGGCACGGTCGGTGGGCTGCAGCGGCGCGTCGGCGACGGCGCGCATCGCGTCTGCGACGTATTCGACGTCGTACGGGACAGCGCGGCCAACGCGCGGCTCGGGGGAATCGTTGAGGAGCGCGATCGTCGGCCCCGGGCCGGCGTAGACGACTGGGCAGCCCGCTGCGAGGGACGGGTAGACCTTCGTGGCGATCGCGTACTCGTTCGCGGGTGCGGGCGCGAGGCTCGCGAGTGATGCCGTCGCGCTGGCGAGCACCGGTGCGAGCCTCGCGGGCTGGATCGGCGCGTGGAATTCGATCGCGTCGCCGACGCCGAGCTCGTGCGCACGTGCCTGCATGGTCTCGCGCTCCTCGCCGTTACCGTAGAAGACGAGGCGGGCGTCCGGGTGGTCGCCGACGATCCGCGCGAGCGCGTCGACGAAGATCCCGGCGCCGTGCCACTCCGAGTACGTGCCCGCGTAGACGAAGACCGGCGGCTCCGGTGGCGCCTGACCTTCGTAACGGATGTCTCGGGTGTCCGCGCCGAAGCCGATAGGCAGCGCCGCCGCGGTGACGCCAGCGGTCCGCATCCTCCCCAGCAGTGGCTCGTGGGCGACGTACAGCATCGCTGCACCGTTGAGCCCCCAGGCCTCGAGGCGCCGCAGCGTGCCGATGACGAGGCGGTTGCCGGTCACGAGTTCGGCCGCCTCGGTCCAGTAGTCGGCCGCGCGCACAACGTAGGGCACGCGTCGCAGCCAGGCGATCACCCGCACGACGGCGAGGGTCGTCGGCGGTGGCTCGACGACGATGAGATCCGGCCGACGCCGGAAGAGGAGGCGGAACGCGAGCGGTACGTCGAAACTCAAATAGCTCAGGTAGCCGCGGACATAGTTTTGCCGATCCCGGATGACGGGTGCACGGCGTACTTCGACGCCGTCCGGGTCGTCGATGACGAGGCCTCGCGGCGGGGTGACGGTGAGTACGGTGACGTCGTGGCCGCGATCGAGGAACTCCTCGACCCAGGTGCGGAGCATGCTCGAGGCCGCCGAAACCTCCGGACCGAAGATCCGGCTGGCGACGACGACTCTCATGGCGTCGCGGCCCGGTCCGCGAGCAGCCTTGCGATGAGCGCGTCCTGCACCTCGCGGTCGGGCTCGCTCGACAGCGCGCGGGCCGATGCGTCGGATGCTCGTTTGAATGCTTCGACCTGCTCGGTCGTGATGTCGCGCAACGCGTCGACGAGCGCGTCGGCACGCGTGCCGGCGGTGGTAATCCCGATGCCGTATTCGCTGATAAGGGTGTCGATCTCGGGTGCGGGGGAGAAGACGAGGCCGAGCCGCGCTTGGACGAAGTCGAAGAACTTGTTCGGCAGATGGAACTGATGACTCAGCGTCTGCAGCGGGTAGAGGAAGACACCGAGGTCGTACTGGTTGAGCACGCGCGGCAGGGTCTCGGGCGGGACGGCGTCGTGGACGGTGACTCGGTCGGAGGTGGCCGCGCGCCGCTTGACGACGTCGAGGTAGCCGTTCGGCGACCCGAGGAGATAGAGGTCGAGTGTGAAGCGATCGCCGAGCTGCTCCGTTGCCTCGATGAGCTCCATGATGTTGCGCTCCGCATCAGCCGTGCCGCTGTGGACGAGCCGGATGCGATCGGGATCGGTGGGTGAGGGCACGAGGTCCTGCAGGTCCGCGGCATTGCGCACGACCTCGTGCGGCACCCCGTACTGGGTTGTGTAGAGCTCGGCGAGGCCCTCGCTCACACTCGTGAGGGCGGCAACGTGCGGCAGGTACTTCCGACAGAGGTGCGCCATATACGGCCCAACGAGCACGCGCCAGACCAGCACGGTCGAGCGCTCCTCCGGCGCCCACTCGTGCATGTCGGCGTAGACCGGTGCACCCGTTGCCGCCGCGAACGCGAGCGGGAGCGCTCGCGCGTCGTTCGCGACCACGAGGTCGTACGGGCCCGAGTCGATCGTTTCGCGCTTCACGGCTTGTTCTGCCGGGGAGCGCAACTCGACCGCCGTGTGCAGGCGCATTGCGAGCCTTGCGACGCCGACCGGCGTTTGCGGGAGGGATGCCGCGGATTCTGGCACCTCGATGTGCCGCGCGACGCCATCCGGAGCCGGTCCGTAGCCGACCGTCGTCACCTCACCATGCGCCCTGAGCACGTCGAGCTGCCGCAGCACCCGGGCGTCGGCGTGGATCGGCGAGAACGAGATGCAGAGGATCCGCGGCGAGGGTTCGGACACGCCCCGAGTCTAGGACGCGGCACGGTGCCGCCCCACACCGCTTGAGGGTCGCGCGAAGGAGCGGACCCCTACACTGGACACCCGGAAGTCAGGGAGAAATGATGTCGACAGAGGTGCGGCCTTACCAGCGGTGTGTCCGCACCGTGATGGATACGACTGATCCTGGTATCTGGTTCGACGAGCACGGGGTGTCCTCGCACGCGCTGCGGTTCGACGCCGAGATGGCCGACGAGCTCCGCCGGGCGCAGGCCGGGGAGCGGCTCGGCGAGCTGCAGGACTTGGTCGCAGAGATCAAGCGCGCGGGCGCGGGCAAGCCCTACGACTGCATCGTCGGCGTCTCGGGCGGGGTGGATAGCTCCTACGTCGCCTTGCAGGCGGTCAAGCTGGGGCTGCGGCCACTCGCGGTGCATTTCGATAGCGGCTGGAACAGCGAACTCGCCGTGGACAATATCCACAATCTCGTCACGCGACTCGGCATCGACCTGTATACCCACGTGGTCGACTGGCGGGAGATGCGAGACCTCCAGTTGTCATTCTTCAAAGCCTCCGTTGCGAATGCCGATACCCCGACGGACCACGCATTCAGTTGGGTCGCCTACACGCAAGCGGAGAAGTACGGCATCCGGTACATCCTCTCCGGATCGAACTATGCGACCGAGTCGATCCTGCCTGAGTCCTGGGGGTACGACGCCGGCGATGCGAAGCACCTGAAAGCGATCCAGCAGCGCTTCGGCGCGGTGAAGCTCAAGACGTATCCGGCGATGGGGCTGGTCAAGCGGAAGCTCTGGTACCCCTACGTACGGCGCATTCAGACGGTGCCGCTGCTGAATTACATGCCATACCTCTACGCCGAGGCGAAGCAGGCCATCACCGATGAGCTGGGCTGGCGAGATTACGGCGGCAAGCACTACGAGTCAGTCTTCACGCGGTACTTCCAGGGGTACTACCTCCCTGAGAAGTTCGGCTACGACAAGCGGCTCGCGCACTTCTCGTCCCTGATCCTTTCCGAGCAACTGACCCGCGAGGAAGCGCTCGAACGCCTTGCGACCTCCGACTATCCCGACGAGCTGCGGCGACAGGATCACGAGTTCATTGCGAAGAAGCTCGGGGTCTCCGTCGCGGACTTCGAAGCGATCTGTCGGCGTCCCCCAGTCGACTTCTCCGAATATCCAAACGCGCAGGCCTCCACCGGTCGGCTATTCGCGTTCACCGCGAAGGTCGGCGCCGTGCTCCGGAAACTGCGGATCCTGCGGTGACGGTATCCATCGTCGCGTACGGGCTCGGGAATCTGGGCTCCGTGACGAACATGCTCCGGCGAATCGGGGCCGATTCGCGGTTGGTGCAGACGCCGGAGGAGATCGCTGCGAGCGACCGCCTGCTGCTGCCCGGGGTCGGTGCGTTCGGCGCGGGCATGGCCTTGCTCGAGCAGCGGGGACTCGTCCCGGCGATCCGCGCATTTGCGGCCTCCGGTCGGCCCGTGCTCGGGATCTGTCTCGGGATGCAACTCCTGCTCGAGGGCTCGGAGGAGGGCGACGCCGAGGGGCTCGGCCTGATCCCTGGTCGGTCGCATCGACTGCCACCGAGCGCGATCCGGGTGCCGCATATGGGCTGGAATCTTGTGACGCCGACTCGTGCGGATCCGCTCGTCGGGGGGCTTCCGGACGCGAGTAGGTTCTATTTCGTGCATAGCTACCATGCCGTCCCGGAGGATCCCGCTCATATCCTCGGCGTCACGACCTATGGTGTCCCATTCGCCTCGATGATCCGGTCCGAGAACGTCATGGGGGCCCAATACCACCCCGAGAAGAGCCACGACTTCGGGAAGCGGGTCCTCGCGAACTTCGCGCGACTATGAGCGTCCCACCGCGGGTCATCCCCGTCCTCCTCGTCAGCGACGGCTACCTCGTCAAGCCCGTGAAGTTCAAGGGCGAGCAGTACATCGGCGACCCGATCAATGCGGTCCGCATCTTCAATGAGAAGCAGGTCGACGAGCTCATGGTGCTCGACATTGATGCAACCCGAACGGGTACGGGGGTGAACTTCGCGCTGCTCGAGGCGGTGGCGTCTGAGGCGTTTATGCCCGTCGGTTATGGCGGGGGACTTGCCACCACCGGCGACGCCCGGCGCGTGATCGAGATCGGTCTCGAGAAGGTGATCCTCAACGCCGTGGCGGTCGAGCGCCCCGAGGTCGTCTCGGAGATCTCGGCCTCGCTCGGGGCGTCGAGCACGGTCGTGGCCATTGACGCGAAGCCGCGATTCACCGGCGGCTGGGACACCTTCATTCGGCGGGGCACGAAGCGCACGCGTCAGCGCCCCGCCGAGGCCGCAGTCGCGGCGGAGCGGCTGGGGGCGGGTGAGATCGTCGTGACCGCAATCGACCGCGAGGGTACGCGCGGCGGGTACGACCTGCGCCTCATCGACTCGGTCGCGTCGGCCGTCTCGGTCCCCGTCGTGGCGCTCGGCGGTGCGGGGAGCGTCGCGGACTTCGCCCAGGCACTCGACGCGGGGGCGTCGGCGGTCGCGGCAGGGACCATGTTCGTCCTCAACGGCAAGCACCGGGCCGTGCTCATCTCGTACCCGTCGCCAGAGCAGGTCCGGTCGCTGGCCGGGTAGCATCGATGCGGCCGCGCGGAACGCGACCGCGATTCGGGAGAACGGCGTAGCACTTCGATGACTGACAGCAGACCGCGGATCCTCATCTTCTCCTACACGCCGACGGCGCAGGAGCCTCGCATCATCAAGCAGATCGCGGAGTTCTCGACCAAGCACCACGTCACGACCGCGGGCTACGGACCGGCGCCGGCGGGGGTCGACGCGCATGTCGAGCTCGACCCGGCGCCGCGTCGAAAGGCGTTCACACGCATTCCTGGCTTCTACTCGCTGCTTCTGCTCTTCCGGCGGTATCGCTGGTACCTCCAGCTTGAGCCTCGTGACCGGGAGGCCGTGGCAGCGCTGAGCCGCCAGGAATGGGACGTCGTCGTCGCACACGATGCACAGACGCTCGCCGCCGCGTCCCGACTCGCACCGCGATCCGGCGTGCTCGCCGACATGCATGAATACGCACCCAAGCAGAGCTTGAACTCACTGAAGTGGCGACTCCTCGACGGCCCCTATTTCACCTGGCTCTGCCGCGAGTACCTGCCACGTGTTGCGGCGGTGAGCACGGTGAGTACGGGCATCGTGGACGAATACCGACGCGAGTTCGGCATCGAGCCGACCCTGGTCGTCAACGCGACCCCGTATCACGATCTCGAGCCCCAGCCGGTCGGTGCGCCGCTACGACTCGTGCACAGCGGGGGCGTTGCGCCGCAGCGGCGGCTCGACATCATGATCCGCGGTGTGCGGGAGTCTGCGGCTGACGTCACCCTTGACCTCTATCTGGTCGATGACGGGACGCCGCTGCTCACCGAGCTCAAGGAACTGGCCGATGGGGAGCCGAGAATCCGCTTCCGCGACCCGGTGCCGTATCGGGAGCTCGTGCCGACGCTCAACGGCTACGACCTCGGGCTGAGCATCTTCCCGCCGACCACGTTCAACCTCGCCTGGTGCCTGCCAAACAAGTTTTTCGACTTCATCCAGGCGCGGCTCGGCGTCGTAGTGGGACCGTCGCCCGAGATGGTGCGGTTCGTCGACACCTACGACATCGGGCTCGTGCTGCCCGACTTCGAGCCGACGTCGCTCGCCCGCGCGTTGGAGGGGCTGCGCCCTGAGCAGGTAGCGTCCTGGAAAGCGTCCTCGGCGCGGCATGTGCACGAACTCTCCGGGGAGGAGCAGGGCCGGGTGTGGGGTCGTATGGTCGCGCAGATGCTCGGCGGCGCCGACTGAGGCGGTGCTGGAGCCGCAGCACATAGACTTCCCCGCGGTCCCCGAATGCTTGGAGTCGATGCGTGAAACAGGTCCTTGCCCTTTATCGCGAGGCGGTGGCCGCACTCCCGAGTGACGGAAGACGATTCCTGTCCACGTACTCGTGGGCGCTCGCGTCGCTTGCGGTGTTCGACGCGATCGCCCTCGCGCTGCTGGCGGTCATCCTGAGCCCGTTGGCGACCGGGGCCGCCGTCGTCGTGCCGCTCATCGGCGAGCTCGATACGGTCGGGGTGATCTGGGCCATCGTCGTGATCTGCGGCGTGCTCATCCTCAAGAGTGTGCTCGCGGTCCTGCTGACGTGGTGGGCGACGCGGCGCTTCCCACGGTATGAGGTCGCGATCGGCGACCGGTTGCTGCGCTCGTATCTCGGTGCGCCCTGGCGCGACCGGCTTCGGAAGAACTCCGTCGACATCATGCGCTTCTCCGACAGTGGGGTCGACTCCACGGTGAACTCGTTCCTGCAGCCCGGTGCAACGCTGCTCGGCGAGGTGGTGACGCTCTTCGCGGTGATCGCCACCCTCGCCATCATCGAGCCGGTGCTGGCACTGACCACGCTGGTGTACTTACTCCTGCTTGCCGCCGTACTGTTCTTCTGGATCGCGCGTCACGCGCGCACGGCCGGCGAGGTCAACGTCAACTACTCCATCCGCAGCGCCCGCCTCATCCTCGAAGTCATCGCCTCGATGAAGGAAGTGACGCTGCGAAACAAGGAAGCCGAGGTCGCCGACGTCATCCGGGAGTCGCGAACCTCGAGTGCTCGGGCGCGGGCGAACATCAACTTCTTGGGACAGCTGCCGCGGTATGCGCTCGAAGCCGGCCTGGTCGGCGGCTTCATTGTCATCGGGGGTGTGGGGTTCCTGATTGGCGGGCCCGAACAGGCGATCGCTGCGGTCGGACTCTTCGCCCTCGCGGGCTTCCGGGTCGCCCCATCGGTCGTGCGATTCCAACAGATCCTCTCGCAGATGATCGCGGCGTCCGAATTCCCCAGGCAGGTCCTCGCTGAGCTCGCCGACGTCCAGCGGGCACACACCGAAAATCGGGTGGGAACGAAGGAGATCGCCTGGTCGCCGGAGCGAATCGTCCTCGACCGCGTGACGTTCCGATACTCGAACGAGGCACCGCCGGCCGTCCGCGAGGTGACGCTCGAGATCCCGCTCGGGTCGAGCGTCGCCTTCGTCGGGGCGTCCGGCTCGGGCAAGTCGACGATGGTCGATTTGCTGCTCACGCTGCTCGAGCCGACTTCCGGCGACATTCGCCTGGACAACACACCGCTGAGTGAGGTGCGGACGGCGTGGCGCTCCCGTGTCGGCTACGTGCCGCAAGAGGTCGCGCTCTTCGACGCGACCATCGCGCAGAATGTCGCGCTCACCTGGGGGGACGACTACGACGCGGACCGGGTGCAACGCGCTCTGGAGCGCGCGCAGCTCTGGGACCTCGTTGCGTCCCGGCCCGGCGGCATCGAGGGCCGCGTGGGAGAGCGCGGGCTCGCGCTCTCCGGCGGACAGCGCCAGCGGCTGGGCATCGCGCGGGCGCTCTACTCCGAGCCGCTCGTCCTCGTCCTTGACGAGGCGACCAGCGCGCTCGACACGCAGACCGAGGCCCTGGTGTCTACCGCTATCGCCGGCATCGGCGACGACGTGACGAAGGTGGTCGTCGCCCACCGGCTCGCGACGATCCAGCACTCGGATCGGGTGTTCTTCATGCGCGAGGGGGAGGTCGCGGGCAGCGGCACCTTCGCCGAACTTGTTGAGGCCGTGCCCGACTTTGAGTTGCAAGCCCGGCTGGCCGGGCTAGCCTGAGCCCGCGACACGCTTTGGACACGCGTCGTCGTTGCTCGACGCGGGCAAAGCCTCAACTTATGCTTGAACCCTGCCCGGAGGAGTCGAACATGACAGTTGGTGCGCCCACACGGCGCGGCCGTGCCGCCGCGACGGGGAAGCGGGCACTCTTGTTGCTGCTCACCCTCGTGCTGTCCGTCACCGGGCTCGTCGCGCTCGAGCGGCCGACGCCGGCCTATGCCCTCAGCGGTTCGGACTTCGATCCCGGGTACATCATCTCGGACGAGCTCTTCTACGACGGCGCCGCGATGTCCGCCTCACAGATCCAGGCATTCCTGGATGAGCGGATCGGTACCTGTCAGAACGGGCGCTGCCTCAACGTCTCGAACATCACCTCCCCGAGTTACTCCTCCTGGACCTCACCGAGCACGGGAGAGCTCGCGTGCGCTGCCGTCGCCGGCGGCACGATGCGGGTCGCGGAGTGGATCTACCGGGTGCAGACCGCGTGCGGGATCTCCGCGAGAGTGATCCTCGTCACCCTGCAGAAGGAGCAGGGTCTCATCGAGGGGTCGAGGGCGCAGGCACCGGGCGACTGGGCGCTCATGCACGCGATGGGCATGGCGTGTCCTGACACGGCGCCGTGCGATAGCGCATTCGCGGGCCTCGCCACGCAGATCTACACGGGCACGGAGCAGTTGAAGATCTACAAGGCGGCGCGCTTTGGTCGGCAGCCCGGCTTGCAATACATCCAGTGGTCGCCCGACGCCGACTGTGGCGGCAGCTACGTCGACGTCAAGAACTTTGCGACCGCGGCGCTCTACAACTACACGCCGTATCAGCCGAACGCCGCCGCGCTGGCGAACCTCAACGGTACCGGCGACTACTGCTCGGCCTACGGCAATCGCAACTTCTGGGTGTACTACAACGCGTGGTTCGGGTTCCCCGGCGGGACCCCAAGCAGCTTCACGAATGACTCCGCGTACCTCCTCGCTCGGACCGCGACCGGCGACCTGCTCCTCTACAACGCGACCGGGACGGGCGCCTGGAACCGTCCGGTCACCATCGGCTGGGGCTGGGAGGGGATGCGCCTGCTCGCAGTCGGTGGGGACTTCACGGGCGACCGCCTCCGCGACATCCTCGCCGTGTCCACTGCGGGTGACCTCTACCTCTACCGCACCGACGGGTATGTGACGATTACGGGCTCGTCGGTGGTGAGCAGCGGCTGGGGCGGCATCGTGGCGCTCATCGCGCCGGGCGATGTCAGCGGCGACGGTCGGCAGGACCTGCTGACGATCGACGATTCCGGTGTGATGCAGCTCCACCCGGGCGACGGCGCGGGTGGCTTCGGCGCCGCCCGGGTCGTGAGCTCGGGCTGGGACCAGATGACGAAGGTGCTCGGTGTTGGCGACTTCAGCGGAGATGGCAACCCCGACCTTGTGAGTGTTGATCGCTCGGGGGTGTTGCGCCTGCATGCCGGTGACGGCCTCGGTGCATTCGGGGCGGGTGTGCAGATCGGCTCGGGCTGGGAGGGGATGGTCTCAGTCCTTGGCATCCGCGACTTCGACAGCGACGGCCGGATGGACGTGCTCGCGATTGACCGGAGCGGGGGGCTGTGGTTTTACAGTGGCAACGGAGCCGGCGGGTGGCGTGCCTCCGGCAAAAAGGTCGGGTCCGGCTGGGAGGGCATGGCCGCGGTTGTCGCTGCAGGCGCCCCCGGCAGTCAGGTTCACACCCGGACCGCACAGCCGGCGGGCTTCGGTGACCTCAATGGTGACCGCACCCGGGACCTGTTGGGTCTCACGGATAGCGGCACGCTGTACGCCTTCCGCGGTCGTGGTGACGGGGGCTTCTACGGCAGCTTCGTGATGCCGGGCGACTGGGTGACGACGAGATTCCTCGGCGCAGTCGGTGACTTCTACGGGGACGGGGTTTCGAGGGTCATCAGCGTCGACGACGACGGTCTGATGTGGTTGCACTCGAGGAGCTTCGCGCAGGGGTTCACCGACGCCACCCACATCAATAGCGGCTGGGAGACCATGTCGGTTATCCTCGCGCCGGGCGACTTCGATGGGGACGGCATCGCCGATCTCATGGCGGTGGACGGCAACGGCGACCTCTGGCTGTACCGGGGTCCTACCCTGGCGCGGTCGCAGATTGGCAGTGGCTGGGGCGCGTTCACCTCGATCCTCGCCCCGGGAGACGTCGACGGCGACGGCCATGCCGACCTCGTCGCGGCGACCGTGGCCGGGGAGCTCCTGCTGTATCGCGGCGACGGCTCCGGTGGGTGGAGCGAGCGGCGCACGATCGGTTCCGGTTGGCAGATCTTCGACCTGCTGATGAGCCCCGGCGACTTCGACGGGGACCGGCTGCCGGATATCCTGGCTCGGAAGCCGAATGGCGACCTCTGGCTCTACCCGACCAACGGTAAGGGTGGCTGGAAGCCCTGGCGAGAGGTCGGCTGGGGTTGGGGCAGCATGGTCTGGATGGGCTGAGGCGCGTCGGCGGCTACTGCGCCCACCGCTTCGCCCCGTCGGGGATCACCCGCGCCGGCACCCCGACCAGAAGGCTGTACGGTGGTGCGACCGTGCCCTCCTTCACCACGGCACCTGCCCCGACAACGCAGTGGTCGCCAATGTCGGCGCCCATCAGGACCACGGCGTTCGCCCCGATGTGCACCCAGTCGCCGATTCGCGTCTCGGTGCGGACGATGGGCCGCCTGCGCTCGCTCGCGCAGCGCTCGACGGTCGAGTGGGTGTAGATCTGCGCGCCCGCGGAGATATCGCAGCCGTGGCCGATGGTCAGGCCGCCGCTACCGTCGATCACGGTGAATGCGCCGATCCAGACGTCGTCGCCGATCACCGGCTCGCCGAGGACCCAGGCGTGCGGGTTGTACGGGTTCGCCGGGAGGTGATGCAGTCGGGCGAAATCCTCCGAGAACGTCATGCCGCGATTCTGACACAGGGCCCGTCTAACCTAGCGGGGCCAGAGGGGAGCGGGGCGGACGCGAGGCTATACTGACGACGGCCCTGACCGGATTCCCCGGAGTGCAGCCCGACTAAGGAGACGTTCGAGTTGTCATTGCGTGACCGTGCCGTGCTGGTGACTGGAGGGGCCGGATTCATCGGTAGCCACCTCGTGGACCGTCTCGTCGAGGAGAGCCCCCGGGAGCTGGTGGTTGTCGACAATTTCTTCCTCGGCAACGAGGCGAATCTGGCAGCTGCCCGCGCCGCCTACCCGGACATCGAAGTCCTTCGGCTCGACGCCTCGAATCTTGCAGCCATGCAGGATGTCGTCACGGCGCGTCAGATCGAGACGGTCTTCGATCTTGCGACGGTGCCGCTGCCGACGTCGCTCGTCTACCCCCACTGGACGGTGGCGACGAATGTCGGCATCACCGCCACGTTCTGCGAGATCGCGCGTCGCGGGCTAATCGAGCGACTCGTGCACATGTCGAGTTCGGAAGCCTATGGCTCTGGTCGGTACGTGCCTATGGACGAGGACCACCCCGACGATGCGATCACCCCGTACGCGGCGGCGAAGGCGTCCGAGGATCACATCATTCGGTCGTACATCAAGACCTTCGGCATCGATGCGACGGTGGTGCGACCGTTCAACAACTACGGTCCGCGGCAGAACCCAGGCTCCTATGCGGGGGTCATACCGATCGTGATCCAGCGGGTGATGCAGGGCAAACCCATCGAGATCCACGGGGATGGTGAGCAATCTCGCGACTTCACCTTCGTCCGTGACACCGCCGACTTCACGGTAGCCATTCACGAGACGCCGGAAGCCCGCGGTCTGGAGATCAACGTCGCGACGGGTGTGGGCACCTCCATCAACACACTGGTGGCGCGCATCCTCGAGATCATGGGCGCGCCGGATCACCCCATCGTGCATAGCCCCGAGCGTCCTGGCGATGTCCGTCGACACAGTGCGGACGCCAGTCGTCTTGTATCGCTGGTCGGGCGGCAGCCATCGGTGCTCAGCGACTCTGCATTGACCGAGACCGTTGAGTGGTACCGGAGTTCCCTCGGATGACGATGCGGCTGAATATGCCGCTGCTCGGCCACGAGGAGGCTGATGCGGTCGCGCGTGTGCTCGAGTCCGGGTACCTCACGCAGGGCGCGCAGGCCGCGGAACTCGAGCGCCGCATCTCGGCACTCGCGGGCACGAAGCACGCCTTCGCGACCAGCTCGGCGACGACAGGCCTGCACCTCGCCCTGGCCGCCCTCGGTGTCGGGCCGGGCGACGAGGTCGTCATCCCGGATTATAGCTTCCCCGCGACGGCGAACGTCATCGTGCAGCAAGGCGCGATTCCCGTGTTCGTCGACATCCAGCTCGAGGACTTCGGGCTCGATCCTGACCTGCTCGACGCAGCGATCACGGAGCGCACCAAGGCGATCATGCCGGTGCACGCATTCGGGCTCGTCGCGGACATGGGCCCGATCATCACCGTGGCCAAGCGGCATGGCCTCCCCATCGTCGAGGACGCCGCTTGCGCGCTCGGGGCGGAGTACCACGGCCGCCAGGCGGGCTCGCTGGGGGATGCCGGGGTCTTCTCTTTCCACCCGCGCAAGGTCATTACCACTGGCGAGGGCGGCATGATCACCACCGACGAGGTGACGCTCGCCGACCGGATCGCGGTGCTGCGCTCGCATGGCGCTGTCCGTGGCTCACACTACATGTCGTTCGTCGACGCGGGCTACAACTATCGACTGTCAGACGTGCACGCTGCGATCGGTGTCGTCCAGATAAGCCGCCTCGACACGATCCTCGACGGACGGCGTATACTCGCGCAGCGGTACGAGGAGCTCCTACGGGACATCCCCGAGGTCACGCCACCGACGACCCCGCCGGGTCGCACGCACACCTACCAGTCGTATGTAGTGCTCCTTGACGAGGAGGTCGACCGGGACCGGGTGATTGACGGCATGCGGGCACGAGGCGTCGAGACGACGCTTGGGACGTACAGCATGCATCTGCAGCCGTACTTCCGGGAGCGGTTCGGGATCGCGGACGCTGAGCTCCCGATGGCGACCCGGGCGCATCGCAGCGCGCTGACGCTGCCGCTGTACCTCGGCCTGACCGACGACGACCTCGCCGTCGTTGTGACAGCGCTCACCGACGCGATCCGCGAGCAGCGTTCCTGAGTCGGCGGACCGTATGCATGCCGGGTATCACCTGACCTTCGACATCGACTGGGCGCCCGACTGGAGTGTCCGGGAGACGCTCACGCTGCTGGCAGAGGCGGGGGTAAAGGCTACCTTCTTCGTCACCCACCCGAGTGAGACCATTCAGGAGATCGCGGCGGCCGGCCACGAGGTCGGCATCCACCCGAATTTCCAGGCCGGATCGACCCAGGGCGGCGACCCGGTCGCCATCGTCGGTGCACTCCTGAGCCTGGTGCCCCGGGCGCGGGTCATGCGCACCCATGGTCTCGTCCAGGGCACGCTCCTGCTGCGGGACGTGCTGCGAGCGTATCCGCAGGTGCAGTACGACCTGAGCCTGCTCACCTACCGATTCCCGCACAGTGGCTGGTCCGACTGGCACCTCGGCGGCACACGAATGCGTCGCTGGAACTACGTCTGGGAGGACGACTTCGCCTTCGACGATCCAACGCAGGAATGGGGTCTCTACCGGCCCACGGCAGCCGTCGACGTCCTCGATTTCCACCCGATCCACGTGTCGCTGAACTCAAGGGACGCGACGCGATACGAGCGGATTAAGCTGCACCTGGGTGCCCGACCGCTCACCGAACTCGACGAGGCGGCCGCGCGTGAGGCTCGCGAGTCACAGGCTGGGACCGCGGACCACCTGCGCGCGGTGCTCGCCTCGGCCTCGCCGTGGCTGAGCTTCGAGGAGTTGCTATGCGTGTCGGGCTGATCGGGCGGACGCACTGGCTGCTGGACACCGCGCGACTGGCGAAGGAGCACGGACACGAGCTCGCCTTCCTCGCGACCGCGCCGGCCGCACCCGGGTACCGGGTCGGGGAGGATGCGCTCCGCGCATTCGCGGCCCAAGAGACAATCCCGTTTTCCGACCACCTGCGGCTCAACACGCTCGACCTCGTCGCGGACGTTGTGCTCTCCGTGAACTGGACGACGGTCCTGCGGCAGCCGTTCCTCGACCGATTCCCCCACGGTGTACTCAACGCGCACGCCGGCGATCTGCCACGGTACCGGGGTAACGCGACCCTGAACTGGGCGATTTTGGCGGGGGAGACCGAGGCCTGCCTGACGGTGCATCGGATGGTCGAAGCACTCGACGCCGGGCCCATCGCTCTGCAGCGCCGTCGCCCGATCGGACCCGACGACGACATGACGACGCTCACCGCCTGGCTCGACGAGGTCGTCCCGGCGTCGCTCGTCAAGGCGGTCGACCTGCTCGAGGCCGGCCAGCTGGAGTTCCGCGCACAGGACCCTGCGGTACGACCCCTCCGGGTGTACCCACGCGTGCCGGACGACTCACGCATCGACTGGTCGAAGAGCGCCGACGACATCGTGCGCCTCGTACGGGCCTCCTCGCCGCCATTCGCCGGTGCGTTCACCCATACCCCCGAGGGTGAACGAGTCACCATCTACCGCGCCAAGGTACACGAGCCGGACCATGACTTCCTCGCCATGCCGGGCCAGGTGTGTTACTCGGTCGCGGGCAACCCGGTCGTCGCCGCAGGCAGCGGCATGGTCGAACTCCTTAAATGCGCCGATGACGACGCGACGAAACGGCGCATCCTCGCATCGCTGCGCAACAGGCTGGGGTGAGCCATGTCGCTCTTCGCGTGGATCGACCCCGTCGTGCAGAAGACGGTGCTGTGGTGCAGCACGATCTGGCACGGCCTGTCCCGCACCCGACAGCGGCGCGACTGGGTCGTCGGGCCGACGGAGATCGCCGGGCTCGTGCGCGCCATCTCCGACGCGCTGCCCTCGTCGGAGACCGCGCTACTTCGGTCGCACGTCTTCTACGACGACGCCCACGACTGGGTCGCGCCGCCGCGCCGCACCCGCTTCGGGCGCATGCTGCTGGGCCCGTGGAAACTTGGTGAACTCGTCGGGCGCGTCGACGGATTCATCTACGTCGGCGAGGTCGGCTTCCTCGACCGGCTGGATGACCACCGCGAGTATGAGTTCCGATTCCTGCGCGCCCGCGGCCGCCGCATCGTCTGCTATTTCACGGGGAACGACATCCGCTCCCCGAAACGCTCGGCCGAGCGCGAGCAGCAAACGGGAGAGCCCAATCTGGCGACCTATCTCGCGGAGACGAGCCCCGAATTCGCCACCGAGGCCTATGAGGCCCGCAAACGCGGACTGGCGGAGGTCGCCGAGCGCTACGCGGACACGATCTTCAACGCCGACGTCGGGCAGATCGGCTACCTGACTCGCCCGACCGAACCGTTCCGATATTTCCACCCCGATGGCGAGATCACCGACGACTACTCGAAGTATCAGGGCGACCCGACGCCGGTGCTCGTGCACGCGCCGTCCTCGCCCGTCGTGAAGGGCACGCAGCTCGTGCGGGCGGCGATCGAGGAGCTCCGCGCGGAAGGCTATCGATTCGAGTACGTGGAGCTTGTGCGGCGGCCGCACGCGGAAGTGCGCGAGAGCCTGCTCCGGGCACATATCGTGCTCAACCAGTTCTACTCCGAGGTGCCCGGGGTGTTCGGCGTCGAGGCGCTCGCGGCCGGCTGCGTCGTCCTCATGCGCGCCGACGAGCAGGACGAGCCTTCGCTCGCCATCGGCTCGAACGACGCCTGGGTGGTGACTCGCCACCACCAGGTGACAAAGCACCTGCGGGCGCTGCTCGACGCCCCCGAGACTTGGGAGGCGCAGGCGCGGCGCGGCGTGGCCTGGGTGCGGGAGCATGCCGCGGCGAGCGTCAGCGGGCAGGTACTGCGCGAGACCCTGGGGGATGGGCAGCCGGAGGGTGATTGGGGGCCTGCGGCGGGGCGGTGACCTGCGCGTGGAACGCCACGCGATGCGTTCGCTGAAGCGTGGTGCTATCGGAGATCGGTCAAGTGCTATCTGCGGTGCGCGATGCCGTCCGCCGCGAGCTGCTCCGCGATCTCCACGACGCGCATGCCCTGCTCGAGCGTGACGATGCCGCGCGCCTCGCCCGCGAGCACCGAGTCGCGGAAGACCTCGGCCTCGGCGCGCAGCGGCTCCTTGCGCTCGAGCGCATACTTTGTCATGTCGCCCTCGGCGACGCCGCGGAACTCCGCGGGGTCCCAGTCGACCCGCACGCGCGCATTCTCGTAATACGTGAGATCCGCGGTGAGGGTGTCGGCGACGAGGACGCCGTTCTCGCCGGTGATCATCGTGACGCGCTCCTTGAACGGCGTGAGCCAGTTCACGACGTGCGAGGTGATGGTGCCGCCCGAGAGAGTGCCGACCGCGGTGACCATATCCTCGTGCGGGCGACCCGAGCGATGCGCGATTCGCGCATTCACGGAGACGAACTCTTGCCCAGCGACCCAGGCGGTGAGGTCGATGTCGTGGCTCGCGAGGTCCTTGATGACGCCGACGTCCGCGATGCGACCGGGGAAAGGGCCCTGGCGACGCGTGGCGATCTGGTAGATCGCGCCGAGCAGGCCGTCGGCGATGCGGGCGCGAGCCGCCTGCAGCGCGGGGTTGTACCGCTCGATGTGGCCGACGCCGCCGACGAGGCCCTTCGCGGCGAAGAGGTCGCGGAGAATCGTCGCCTCCTCGGTCGTCGAGGCGAGCGGCTTCTCGATGAGGGCGTGCACGCCGGCCTCGGCGAGCCGACGGCCGATGTCGAGGTGGAAGACGGTCGGCGCGGCGACGACGGCGTAGTCGATGCCGAGCTGGAGGAGGTCGTCGAGGTCGGGGACGACGGGCCTGTCCTCGACCGTCGCCGGTGCGCTCGGCGCCGGGTCGGCGACGCCGACGAGCTCGACGCCCTCGAGGTGGGCGAGGACCCGGGCATGGTTGCGGCCCATGACCCCGAGCCCGACGAGACCGGCCCGAAGTGTCCGCGCCGTCATCAGGCGCCAGCCTTCGCGAGCGCATTCACGGCAGTGACGATCCGCTCGAGGTCCGCCTGGCTCAGCGACGGGTGCACCGGCAGCGAGACGACCTCGCGCGCGGCCCGTTCCGTCTCCGGGAGGTCGAGCCCGGGGGCGTAGGGCGCGAGCGACGGGAGCCGGTGGTTCGGGATCGGGTAGTAGACGCCCGTGCCGACCTGGTGCTCCTCGCGGAGCGCCGTGGCGAAGCCGTCCCGATCGTCCGTGACGCGGATCGTGTACTGGTGATAGACATGCACGGCGCCCGCAGCGACCGGCGGGACCGTGACCCCCTCGAGATGCGTGTCGAGGAATGCGGCGTTCGCCTGCCGCGTCGCCGTCCAGGCGTCGACCTTCGTCAGCTGCACGCGACCGATCGCGGCGTGGATGTCGGTCATGCGGGCATTGAAGCCGATGACCTCGTTCTGGTACTGCGTTTCCATGCCCTGGTTCCGCAGCAGCCGGACGTTCCGCGCGATCGTCTCGTCGGCGCAGACCACCATGCCGCCCTCGCCGCTCGTCATGTTCTTCGTCGGGTAGAGGCTGAACATCGCGAACTCGCCGAAAGCCCCCACCGGCGTCCCGTCGAGCGAGGCGCCGTGGGCCTGTGCCGCGTCCTCGTACAGCGCGATCCCGTGGCGCTGCGCGATCGCCGCGAGCTCACGCATTCGTGCCGGATGGCCGTAGAGGTGGACGGGGAGGATGCCCTTCGTCCGCGGGGTGATCGCCGCCTCGACCGCGGCCGGGTCGAGCGAGAAGGTCTCGGGCTCGATGTCTGCGAAGACCGGGGTGCCGCCGGTGAGCGCGACCGAGTTGCCGGTCGCGGCGAAAGTGAACGATGGCACGATCACCTCGTCGCCCGCGCCGACGCCCGCGGCGAGCAGGCCGAGGTGCAGGCCGGCCGTGCCGGAATTGACGGCCACCGCCGGGCGGCCCGGCACGAAGTGCGCGGCGAATTCCGCCTCGAAGGCCTTGACCTCCGGCCCCTGGGCGACCATGCCGCTGCGCAGCACCGCGTCGACCGCGGCGCGCTCCTCGTCGCCGATGATCGGCTTCGCCGGGGGGATGAATGCGTTCACGCGGATTCCTCACTCAGAGTGCCATCGGACTCGACATACGTCGCGCCGGTGACGGGGCAGCGGTACCGACCGTCGCCGATCGGCGCGAGCGGCTGGCCGGCTTTGCCCACCCAGCCGACCTGGCGGGCAGGAGAGCCGACGACGATCGCGTGTGCCGGCACATCCTTGATGACGACCGAGCCGGAGCCCACGAGCGCCCAGGCACCGATCGTGATGGGGGCGACGCAGGTCGCGCTCGCACCGATCGACGCGCCCTCCTCGATCGTGACGCCGACCGCGTCCCAGTCGCTCGCGTCCTTGATCGAGCCGTCCGGGTTGATCGCGCGTGGGAAGTGGTCGTTGGTCAGGACGACGGCGGGACCGATGAAGACGCCGTTGGCGAGCTTTGCCGGCTCGTACACGAGGGCGTAGTTCTGCACCTTGCAGTTATCGCCGAGCTCGACGCCCGTGCCGATGTAGGCGCCGCGGCCGACGATGCAGTTCGCACCGAGCCGCGCGTCCTCGCGCACCTGGGCGTAGTGCCAGATCTTCGAGCCCTCCCCGAGTTGCGCCGAATCCGCGACATCGGCAGTGGTGTGGACGAAAGGCACGGCTCGATTGTAGGCCGTCTCGGTAGACTGAGCCGCGGGCGAAGGACGCACGGTCGGGCAGAAAAGGGACGCGAGTGGTGGCAGGTGCGGACAACCGCGACGTCTGGGTCGTTGTGCCGCTCTTCAACGAGGCGACCGTCATCTCCGAGGTGATCGACGGGGTCCTCGCCGTCTTCCCCAACGTGGTGTGCGTCGATGACGGGTCGACGGACGGGTCCGCCGCGCTCGCGGCAGCCGCCGGCGCGGTCGTCGTCCGACACCCCCTCAACCTCGGACAGGGCGCCGCGCTGCAGACCGGCTTCGAGTACGCCCAGCTCGACCCGGGCATGCGCTACGTCGTCACGCTCGACTCCGACGGTCAGCACCAGGTGGTCGACGCCCTCGCCCTCGTCGAGCGGCTGCGCCAGGGCGACCTGGACGCGGCGCTCGGGTCCCGATTCCTCGACGACCGGACGAAGCCCGGCGTGCTCAAGCGAATCGTGCTGTGGCTCGCCATCGGATTCACGAATGCGACGACCGGCGTCAAACTGACCGACGCGCACAACGGACTCCGCGCATTCACCCGCGACGCCGTCGCCAAGGTCCGGATCACACAGAATCGGATGGCGCACGCCTCCGAGATCGTGTCGCTCATCGGCCGCCACCGGCTCCGGGTCGAAGAGATCCCCGTGCATATCCTCTATACCGACTACAGCCGGGCGAAGGGACAGTCGCTCTGGAATTCGGTCAACATCCTCGTCGACCTGATGCTCAAGTGAGGTGACCGCCATGGACCCGCAGCTGCCCATCAAGATCATCCTCGTCGCCGCGGTGATCCTCGTCGCCGCGCTCATCGTCTGGCCCGGCCGGGGCGCGCGACGGGTCGCGCTGCGTCGGCTCGGCACCGTGGCGTTGGTCCTCGGGGCCGTCGCCGCGATCGCCTTCCCCGAGATCACGGGGACGATCGCGAACTTCCTTGGCGTCGGACGCGGTGCAGATCTCCTACTCTATGGGACGGTCATCGCATTCGTCGGCTTCGCCTTCGCCACCCGCATCGAGAAGCGCCGAGTCGACGCGCAGATCACGCAGATCGCGCGGGCGCAGGCGATCGCGAGCGCACACCGGCCATGGGAAGCGGAGCGCGCCGCATGACGGTGCTCGTCGCCGGGGGTGCCGGCTACATCGGCGCGCATGCCGTCCGCGCGCTCCTGGCCCGCGGCGACGAGGTCGTCATCGTCGATGACCTGTCCACCGGCGATCCCGCGCGCAACCCGGGTGTGCGGATCGTCGAGCTCGACCTCTCGCACCCGGCCGCGGTCGACCCGCTCGCGCGTGCGCTTGAGGGCATCGACGCGGTGCTCCACTTCGCGGCGCTCAAGCGCGTCGACGAGTCGTTCGAGCGCCCCGAGGACTATGAGCGGGTCAATGTCGGTGCGGTGCGGACCGTGCTCGAGGCGATGTCGCAGGTGGGCACGCCGAAGCTCGTGCTCTCGTCGACCGCGGCCGTGTATGGCGACGTCGACGGGCTGGTCGCTGAGACCGCCGTGCCGCGCCCCGTCTCGCCGTACGGCGAGACGAAGCTGCGAGCCGAGGCACTGCTCGAGCAGGCGGCCGCGGCGGCGGGGATCGCCGCAGCGAGTCTGCGGTACTTCAATGTGGCGGGCGCCTCGGCGCCGGAGCTCGTCGAGGAGGGCGCGATGAACCTCATCCCGCAAGCGCTTCGGCGGCTGCGGGCGGGCGAGCGTCCGCAGATCTTCGGCGACGACTACCCGACGCCGGACGGTACCTGTGTCCGGGACTTCGTCCACGTGGCCGACGTCGCGGACGCCCATCTCGCGGTGCTCGACGCGCTCGACGCGCCCGGGCACCGGATCTACAACCTCGGCACCGGCACCGGCTCGTCCGTCCGGGAGGTCGTCGAGGCGCTCGTCACCGCGATGGGATTATCGATTGAGCCCGAGGTGCTCGGCCGACGCGACGGCGACCCGGCTGTCGTCGTCGCGGATGTCACCCGCATTCGTCACGAACTCGGCTGGTCGGCGCGACACGACCTCGCGGACATCGTCGCCTCCGTGCGGTGATCGGCGCAGCCTGGGTCGGCCGGTGGTCCTCGGGGCGCTCGGCCGGGGGCCTGCCTAGGATCGACGGATGCTGATCCCGATCGCCAACACCCCGCGCGACTACGCGTGGGGTGGCGTCGACGCGATCAGCTCATTGCTCGGCAAAGCGCCCAGCGGCCGCCCCGAGGCGGAGCTGTGGCTCGGCACGCACCCCGGCAGCCCGGCCCGCATCGTCGCGACGGGGCAGCCGCTCGGCGAGGTCACCGGGGAGCTCCCCTTCCTCATGAAGGTCCTCGCCGCTGCCGAGCCCCTCTCGCTGCAGGTCCACCCCGACGCGGAGCAGGCCGCCGCTGGCTTCGCGCGCGAGGACGCCGCCGGGGTGCCGCGCGACGCCCCTGAGCGCGTGTACCGCGACCCGCACGCGAAGACCGAGATCATCCTGGCGATCAGCGAACGCTTCGAGGCACAGGCCGGGTTCCGTCCCGCAGCGGCGGCGCTCGCGGCGATCGAGGCACTGCTCGGCGACGACGGGCTCGCCGGACTGGATGATGTCGAGACGAATGCGCTGGCCGCGCTCCGCGACCAACTCGCCGATGATGCGGGCGTCGGCCGCGCATTCCTCTGGCTGCTGTCCGGCGCCCCCGACGCCCGTCGGCTCGTCGCCCGGCTGCTCGGCGCCATCTCGGTGCGGGCCGAGGCGTATCCCGTGCAGGCGCGGCTCGCGGACCTCTACCCGGGCGACCCGGGTGTCGTCGCGTCGCTGCTGCTCAACCATGTCGTGCTCCGCCGCGGGGAGGCGCTCGCCGTGCCGCCGGGCACCATCCACGGCTACTTGAGCGGCATCGGCATCGAGCTGCTCACCGGCTCCGATAACGTCGTGCGCGGCGGACTCACCCCGAAGCATGTCGACCTCGTCGAGCTCGCCCGCCTGCTTGATGTCGCGGCGCGGGAGCCGCTGCGCGTGCCCGGCGTGTCGTCTGCCGAGGGCATGGTGCACCTACCTCCCGCGGATGGCGAGCCGCCGTTCCGACTCCATCGGGTCGACGGGGCGGCCCGGATCCCGCTCGAGGGGCCGCTCGTGGCGCTCTGCGTCGCGGGGGCGTTCGAGATCGAGGGTGCATCGGGCGTCGTTCGGCTCGAGCGGGGCGACGCCGTCTGCGCGACGGCTGACGAGGCGGTGCTCGAGATCGTGGGGCAGGGGGAGCTGTATCTCGCACGGTAGTCGCGTGGGGCCGATGTGGGTGCAATGATTTCGGGGTGGCCCCCGAAGGGGGGTGGGCTGGCCGGGTGCACGCCTATGGTCCGGGCGTGTCGCAACCGTCAACCCGCGACTGAAGGTGTATCAGCCTGGACTTGACGGCAACGAATTACAGCGGTGTAATTGCTGCAGTCATCGCGGAGCGCGCGAGGACGGAAGGCCGGAAGCAGTCCGGTCGGATGAGCCGGAAGGAATGCCGATGACCGGATCCGCACCACGTGGCTCAGTCCCCGGCGACTGGTTCGTCGACCCGATCCACCTCGGCGTCCCGGGCGTCCGACGCACCGCCCCCCTTGACGACGACGACAGCCCCCTCGCCTGGCAGGTCGACGCGCTCTGTGCGCAGACCGACCCCGAGGCGTTCTTCCCTGAGAAGGGCGGCTCGACCCGCGACGCCAAGCGCATCTGCGCATCGTGCGAGGTCAAGGCGGAGTGCCTCGAGTACGCCTTGCAGAACGACGAGCGCTTCGGCATCTGGGGTGGGCTCAGCGAGCGCGAGCGCCGTCGGCTTCGCCGCCGCGCCTGAGCCGTCCCACTCCGCGGCTGGTCGTCGTCGGCTGGCCAGCTCTCGCATTCATCGCCGCACGGAGCGCCTCGCGTCACCCGGCTCGCACGGCGCTTAGCGTGGGACGGTCATGACGACTGTCACCGTGGTCCTCGTCGCCCGCAACGGCGCGAAGCACCTCCCCGCCACGCTCGATGCGCTCGCCCAGCAGACGCGTCGACCCGACCGGATCCTCGCGATCGACGCCGCCTCATCGGACGCCTCACTCAAGGTGCTGCAGGAGCGCCTGCCCGGTGTCACGGTCGTCAGCGCGCGGCGCGGCTCGCTCGCCCAGGTCGCGCAGTCCGTGCTCAATCGGGTGCCGACGGCGGACGAGACCGAGTGGTACTGGTTCCTCGGCCACGACAATGCGCCCCACCCGCGCGCGCTCGAGGCGCTGCTCGCGGCCGTCGAGGTGTCGCCGTCCGTGCTCGTCGCCGGGCCGAAGCTCATGCGCTGGGACGACAAGACGGTCATCCACGCGTACGGCGAGGCGCTCACCTCGAGCGGCGAGAGCCTGCAGCTCGTCGTCGATGAGCTCGATCAGTCGCAGCACGATCTCGCGACCGATGTGCTCGGCGTCGCGGTGCCGGGCAGTCTCGTGCAGGCCGCGCTGTGGCACCGGCTCGGTGGCTTCGACGACGGCCTGCCGGCGATCGACGCGGGGCTCGACTTCGGGGTGCGGGCACGGCTCACCGGGGCACGCGTCGAGCGGGTGCCGGGGGCACGGGTCGCCTCCGCCGGGCCCGTCGAGGTGTTTGGGCGGCGCCGACTCGGTGCCGGCACCCGCAACCGGCTGCGTCGCAGCGCCCAGATCCACCGCAGGCTCGTCTACTCGCCTGGCTGGGCCCTGCCGCTGCTGTGGCTCGCCGTCCTGCCGGTCGCGATCGGCCGATCGCTGTGGCGACTCCTTGCGAAGCAGCCGAGTCTCGTGCCCGGGGAGCTCGGCGCGGGCCTCCTCGGCATCGTCGACGGCACGGTGCTCGGCGCGCGGGGCGACATCGCCAAGACCCGGCGGGTCGGCTGGGCGGCGATCGCCCCATTCCGCGTGACGGGTCGCGACGCGACCGAGCTGAAGGACCGTGCGGTCGCCGTCGAGGCGCGCACCGCTGACCTCCCCGAGCCGATGCGGGAGCGTGCGCCGTTCTTCGCGTCCGGCGGTGCCTGGGCCGTGCTCATCGCCGCAGTCGCGAGCATTGTCGTCTTCGGCCGGTGGATCGGGGCGCCCGCGGTCGCCGGCGGTGCGCTCGCGCCACTCGGTCCCATCGCCTCGCTGTGGGAGACCCTCGGGATCCGCGCGCGGCTCGAGGATGGCGGCTTCGTCGGCACGGCCGATCCCTTCCACGCGGTGCTCGCGCTCCTCGGCTCCGCGACCTGGTGGTCGCCGAGCCTCGCAATCGTCATCCTGCTCATCGCCGCCATGCCGCTCGCCGCGCTCGGCGCCTGGTTCGCCGCGGCACGGCTCAGCCCGACCGGCTGGGGGCCCGCCGTCGCGGCACTCGGCTGGGCCATCGCCCCGCCGCTCATCGCCGCCGTCTCCGACGGTCGGGTCGGCGCCATCCTCGCGCACGTCCTGCTGCCGTGGCTCGTCGCGGCCGTCATCGACGCGCGGACCTCGTGGTCGCGTGCGGCCGTCGCGGCGCTCCTGTTCGCCGGCGTGGTCGCGGGAGCACCCGTGCTGGCGCCCGCCCTCGTCCTACTCCTCGTCACGCTCATGATCGTGCAGCCGACGCGCATCCACCGACTCGCGATCATCGTGCTGCCCGCGGCGGTCCTCGCCGCCCCGCTCGTCCTCGCGCAGCTCGGCCGCGGCACGCCGTTCGCCGCCCTCGCCGACCCCGGGATCCCGGTCGCCGCCGAGACGCCCCGCATGCTCGCCCTACTGCTCGGCAGCCCGAGTGCGCACTACCTCGAGTGGCAGACGTTCGTCCCCGCCCTTGCCGCCGCATTCGGCCTCCCGGACCTCGGTGCCCTCACCGGCACGATCGTGCTCGCGATTGTCGTCGCGCCGATCGGGCTGCTTGCGGTGCTGGCGTGCTTCCTCAGGGGCGGCACGCGGGCCATCCCGGCCCTCGTCGTCGCGGCGGCGGGCCTGGCGACGGCGGTCGGCGCGACCGTCCTCGGTGTCGCCGTCACCCCGCTGGGGGAGATCGCGACGATCTGGCCGGGCAGCGGGGTGAGCTTGTACTGGCTCGGGCTGCTCGGCGCGGCGGTCGTCGCCCTCGACGGGCTCGGCCGCTGGGCGAACGCGCCCGCCATCGTCGCCGTGCTCGGACTCGTGCTCGCCGTCGTCCCGCTCGGGCTCGCTGGCGCTACCGGTCAGACAGCCGTGCAGCCGTCCGCGGGCCGAGTGCTGCCCGCCCTCGTCGCCGCGGAGGGGGTCACCGACCCCGGGCTCGGCACGCTCGACATCACTGCGCAGGGCGCCGCCGAGTACGCGGTCGTGCTGCAGCGGGGTGCCGGCCTGACGATGGAGCGGATCACGACGCTCGAGACGACCCGCACGAGCATCGAGGAATCCGACCGGTCCCTCGTCGACCTCGTCGCCAACCTCGTCTCCGACTCCGGGCTCGATCTCGGTGCCGCGCTCGATGAGGCCCAGGTCGAGTACGTGCTGCTGCGCGGCGCTGGTGCTGGCACCGCGGCCTACGCCCGCGCCGTCGACGCCCTCGCGGCGAATCCCGACCTGGTGTCGGTCGGCCTCACCCCACTCGGTCCGCTCTGGCAGCACCCCGGGGCGACCTCGGCGGCGCCGGCCACCGAGCCCGGCCCCTGGGACACCCCGCTTGGTGCCATCTCCGCGGCAGCACAGCTCGGCGTCGTCGGCGTCTTCTTGCTGCTCGCCGTGCCGACCGTCCGCCGCCGCGGTGTCCGTGCCGTGCGCGGCCGGGATGCCGACCTCACCGCCCGTGATGCTGGCGGTGCCGGTGATGCCGACGCCGCCGCCGAGCTCGAGGAGGTCCGATGAGCGACGACGCGCAGCGCAAGGTCACCCGCCGCGAGGTCGCGGTCGTGGCGGGCCGCACCACGGCGGGCGTCGTCGTCGCCGCGCTCGCCGCCGCCGTCGCATTCGCCTCGACCTTCATCGTGCCGCCGACCTGGTCGGCGACCGCACCGAGCCTCACGGCGGTCCCGACCGCGGCACCCCAGCAGCTCGTCTGCCCGGGCGGCCTGCTCCGCCTCGCGAGCGACACCGGGGAGGGCGCGTCGACGGCCTCGCCGATCGGCGTACCGCGGACCGCGTGGGCGGCCGACACCGCCGTCGACGTGCGCGACATCGCCGGGACGAATGCGGGGACGCTCGGGTCCCCGGCCGTCGCCGAGATCGGCACGGTCGCCGTCACAGGGGCCGGAGCGCCGGCCGCCGCGGGGCTGCAGACGGAGATCGTCGCCGCTGGCATCGACGGTCTCGCCGTTGCCGCGTGCACCGCGCCAGTCAGCGAGCAGTGGCTCGTCGCCGGGGCGACGACGCTCGGCCGCACCTCGCTCCTGCTCCTGACGAACCCGAGCGCGGTCGAGGCCACGGTCGAGATCGAGCTCTACAGCGAGGACGGGCGGATCTCCGCCGCCGGGCTCACGGGCATCCGGCTCGCCCCGGACGAGCAGCGGGTCATCCCGCTCAATGGGTTCGCCGTCGATGTCGTCGCCCCGGTGGTGCGGGTCGTCAGCACGGGGGGCCGCGTCACGGCCGCGATGCAGCAGTCGATCGTCCGCTCGCTGGCGACCGGGGGCGTCGACCTGGTCAGCGCGCAGCAGCCGAGCTCGACGCTCGTCATCCCCGGGATCCGGGCGCAGGCGCGGGCCGAGCTTGCGACGGTCGACGTCCAGGAGGTCGACCACGACGACATCTCGACCGTGCTGCGGCTCTTCGCGCCCGGCACGATCGAGGTCCCGGTGACGGTCGCCGTCATCCCGCAGGGGGCGACACTCGCCGACGCCCTCGCCGTCGACGAGACGGTCGATGCCGCCGCGCCCGGGGATGCGCACGCCGACCATGAGCACGACGGCGATGAGGTGGCGGTCCCCGAGCCGTTCTCGATCCGGCTCACGCTGACCCCCGGTCTCGTCACGGAGCACGTGCTCGAGCGGGTGCCCGCGGGCGACTACACGATCGTCGTCACCGCCGACTCCCCGCTCGTCGGGGCGGTGCGCAATTCGACGCTCGCCACGACCACCGCGGGTCCGCGCGTCGACTTCGCCTGGGCGACCCCGGCCGCACCGCTCGCCGACCGGGCCATGCTTGCGCTGCCGCGGCTCGCCGACGGTGGGGGGAGTGTCGCGACGGTCCCCGGTGGCACGGCAGCCCAGACCGGCGCAGCACCCCCCGGCAACGTCGCGCTCGGCTACGTGCTCTGGATCACGAACCCCGGCGCGTCGCCCGCCGCCGCGACGTTGACGATCGCCGGGCAGGCGCCGATCACCCTCGAGGTCGCACCGGGTGCAACTGAGTGGGTGCAGCTGCCGGTCGAGTCGACCGCGACGCTCGAGGGGGTGCGTGGACTCGCCGCGGCGCTCCTGGCGATCGGCCCGGGGCTCAACGCGCAGTCACCCCTGCAGCCGCCCGGTCAGCTCGCGTCCGAGGTCCTCGTCCGGTTCTGAGGTGCGGCCGCGAGGCTCGGTCGCCAGGACCTGTCGCCGGGACCGGCCGTGATGAGCGGCACCGCGACCGCGAGCAGCACCGCCCAGGCGACCCCGCCGACGAGCCACACCGTCATCGGCGCGGGGGCACCCGGCCACCACCACTCGGCCTGTGCCCCCAGGTCGAGGCCGACGACGTCGGTGCCGGTCACATACCGCCGGATCACCCCGTGCAGCGCGGCGGCGTGCGCGACCGCGAGCGCCGCCGCGACCGTCCAGGCCGACCACGTCGGCAGCCGCAGCGTCCCCGCGCCGCGCAGCAGCACGAGCGTGCCGAGCAGCACCACCATCGGGGCGACGTAGCGCGGCTGGACGTACATGCCGACGAGGCTGCCGTTGTTGACGAGCAGGTAGAGGGGGAGCAGCCACATCGCGACGATGACGAGCCCGATCGCCCACCGCATTCGTCGATCACCGACGCGCAGCGCCGTCGCGACCGCTAGCAGCAGGAGCAGTCCGCCGACGATCCCGACGACCGGCGACAGCGGCACGTCCTGCCAGCCGACCGGCCCCGCGAGCACGCGGTACCAGAGGATCGGCATCGCGAGGGTGTCGACGACCGCGAGGCCGAGGTGCTCGAGCGTGTAGCCGCCCGTGCGGGGGAGGAGGTACTCGCGCTGGCTGGCGGACAGCAGCCCGATGACGGCGATGAGGACGAGGACCGCGAGCCCTCCGAGCAGCGCCCAGCCGCGCCGCGACGGCGTGAACCGCAGCAGCAGCACGATCCCGAACGTCAGCACCGGGATGACGGCGGCATCCGAGCGGGCGAGCACCCCGATGACCGTCGCGGTCACGGCGAGCCCGGCGAGCGCCCAGCGCCGCCAGCCTCGTGCCTCGACCGCGCTGAGCACCGCGAGCAGCGTGACCGCCGCCGGGCCGAAGGTCCAGGACTGCGGATTCGTCGAGGGGATCAGGTCGAGCCCCATCGGGACGATCGTCAGCAGCGTCCCCCAGACGAGCGCGGGCCGCCTCGCGGCCGGCAGGAGGAGGAATGCGGTGAGCACGATCACGAGGAACAGTGCCGCATTCGTCAGCCGCACCGCCAGCACGGATGCCTCGATGTCGCTCCCGGCGAGCGGGCCGAGCAAGGCGTAGAAGCCCGCTGGGTTGTAGCCGCCGAAGTTCACGCGGTCGGTGCGGACCCGGCGATCGTCGGCGAGCACGTCGGCCGTGCACGCGCCGCTGACTGTCTCGTCGATGATGAAGCACCGCAGCCCAAGGGACACCGCGGTCCGGATCTCACCCTCGCTGGTCCCGGCGATCGGCTCGCAGTAATCGGCACTCGCGGTCGGCGCGCACCACAGCGAGGCGAGGTGGAAGTCATCATCCGGCGCGGCGCCCACCGGCGCCGACACCGCCCAGGCACCGAGCGCGACCGCCGCGGCGATGACCCCGAGGAGGAGCCGCACCCCCGTCGCCCACCGCGTCCGCACCCGATGAGGCTAGCCGGGCCCGCGCATTCGTGAAGAATGCGGGTCGCGCCCTTAGAAGTGACGGAAGCGCTCCGGCGCGAGATCCCACGGGTCCTTGCCGAGGAGCTCGGCGACCGCGCGGACGAGGCACGACTCGATGACGAGGACGAGGTGATACTCGTCACGAACGTGGAAGCGGGTGAGCCGCTCGATCGGCACCCGGTAGAGGACGATGCGGCGATTCGCGTGGTCGACCTGCCAGCGGTGGACGCCCTCATCGGACACCGTGCCGGCGGGCAGCCCCGCGACCTCGAAGTGGACGCCGGCGAGTTCCTCGGGCCACAGGTCGAGCAGGTACTCCGCCATCGAGGCGACCGTCGACTCGAAGAGGATGATGCGCGTCGTCAGCGGCGGCAGGTACGGCCCGGTCACCGCGTTTCGCAGTGGCCGACCGTGCCGGCTGCGGGCCTTCGCAGCGCGTCGCGGGGATCGTCGCACGTCTGCGAGTGTATCGTCGGGCCTGATGAGCCGCAGGTGCAGCAGAGTGGGGTGCGGGGCGGGGGCCACCGCGACGCTCACCTATGTCTACGCGGACCAGATGGCCGTCCTCGGGCCGCTCGCGCACGAGCCGAGCCCGCACGCGTACGACCTGTGCGATCGGCACGCGGCGCGCACCAGGCCGCCGCAGGGCTGGCTGCTCACCCGCGTCGGGGCGACCGCCGTCGCCTGATCTCTCGGGCGCGCGGGGCGGATTCGCGGCACGGGTCTGGGAGAATGCTCGGCGTGACTTCCGCACTTCGCACCGTCCCGCACCGCGTCGCCGACCTCTCGCTCGCCGCCGCCGGCCGCCACCAGATCCGCCTCGCCGAGCACGAGATGCCCGGCCTCATGGCGCTGCGCGAGGAATTCGGCGCCGAGCGCCCGCTCGCCGGCGCCCGCATCGCCGGCTCGCTCCACATGACCGTGCAGACTGCGGTACTCATCGAGACGCTCACGGCGCTCGGCGCCGAGGTGCGCTGGGCGAGCTGCAACATCTTCTCGACGCAGGACGAGGCGGCCGCCGCTGTCGTCGTCGGTCCACACGGCACCGTGCAGGCGCCGAGCGGCTCCCCGGTCTTCGCCTGGAAGGGCGAGACGCTCGAGGAGTACTGGTGGTGCACCGAGCAGATCTTCGACTGGTCGGAGGAGGCCGCCGCGGCCGGCGCCGACTGGATCGGGCCGAACATGATCCTCGACGACGGCGGCGACGCGACCCTCCTCGTCCACAAGGGCGCCGAGTTCGAGGCGGCGGGCGCTGTGCCGCCCGCGCAGGCGACCGACTCGCACGAGTGGACCGTCATCCTCGAGACCCTCCGCCGCTCGCTCTCGCTGAGCGCCGACCGCTGGACGCGCATCGCGCAGGAGATCCAGGGGGTCACGGAGGAGACGACGACGGGCGTCCACCGGCTCTACGAGCTCGCGGCGCGCGGCGAGCTGCGCTTCCCCGCGATCAACGTCAACGACTCGGTGACGAAGTCGAAGTTCGACAACAAGTACGGCATCCGGCACTCGCTGCCGGACGGGCTCAACCGCGCGACGGACGTCCTCATGGGCGGCAAGGTCGCATTCGTCGCCGGCTATGGCGATGTCGGCAAGGGCTCGGCCGAGGCGCTGCGGGGCCAGGGCGCGCGCGTCATCGTCAGCGAGATCGACCCGATCAACGCGCTGCAGGCGGCCATGGACGGCTACCAGGTCGCTCGGCTCGACGATGTCATCGGCGAGGTCGACTTCATCATCACTGCGACCGGCAACTTCGGCGTCGTCACCGTCGACCACATGCTCCGCATGAAGCACCTCGCGGTGATCGCGAACGTCGGGCACTTCGACAACGAGATCGACATGGCCGGTCTCGAGGCGCTCGAGGGCGCCGAGCGGGTCGAGATCAAGCCGCAGGTCGACGAGTGGCGGCTGCCGAACGGACGCGCGATCCTTGTGCTGTCCGAGGGCCGCCTCATGAACCTGGGGAATGCGACGGGTCACCCGAGCTTCGTCATGTCGAACTCGTTCACCAACCAGGTGCTCGCGCAGCTCGAGCTGTGGACGCGCGCCGATCAGTACCCGATCGACGTGTACATCCTGCCGAAGCTCCTCGACGAGAAGGTCGCGCGCCTCCACCTCGACTCGCTCGGCGTCAAGCTCACGGAGCTCACCCCCGAGCAGTCGGCGTACCTCGGCGTCCCCGTCGAGGGCCCCTACAAGCTCGACCACTACCGCTACTGACGTCGGGCGCGTCCGGATCAGCCGCGGTCCGGCAGGCCGTGCGGCGGGCGGAGCGCCGGCTCGAGCCGCGTGAGCACGGCGTCCTGGCGCGCGAGCGCGACCGCCTCGCGGTCCCGCCGGAGCGCCGCGACCGCGACGAGGAACTCGTCCGGCGGGGCGACGGGACGCGGTGCGACATAGGCAGCGGCCTCGGCCGCGAGCGCCGCACCGAGTCGGACGCGACTGGCCGGCTGCATCCCGGCGGACTGCCGCAGGTAGTGGGCGATCCGCCGTGACAGCGCGTCCGGGAGCCGGGCGACGTCGGCGGTGCGAGCCCAGTCGACCAGCCGCGGCGGCACCGGCAGTGCCAGCGGCACCGGCCGCGGCACCCGCTCGTGGCGGCTGTAGGTGCCAGCGAGGTGGTCGCCGAGGCGCTTCGTCCGGGTCGACAGCAGCGCCGTGAGGATCGCGATCCCGCCGAAGGTCATGAGGATCTCGACGACGCCGACGAGGGCCCGGATGGCTGCGTGGCGCAGCGTGATCGCGCCGCCATCGTCCCGCACGATGCGGGCGCCGACGGCGAGTCGCCCGAGTGAGCGACCGCCGCTCAGCGTCTCGACGAGGGTGGGCATCGCGACGACGCCGAGGACGAGGACGACGGTCGCCAGCGCGGTCATCGACGCGGTGTCGAGGTCGAGCGCCGCGCCGAGCATCGCTGCGAGGAGCAGGCCGCCGATCGTCACGGCCGCCATCACGAGGAAGTCGATCGCGCCTCCGGCGGCCCGGAGCGCGAAGTTCGCGGGGCGCGCGTCGAGCGCCACCGCCTCGCCCGTGACGAGATCGTCGACGAAGTCCTCGGTGGTGGCGGTCATGGGAGTATTGCACCACAGCCCACTGACGAAGGACGGTGCATGGACCTCGACGCGCTCGCTGCGGCCCGCGCCGCAGCGTGGGACCGGCTCGAGCAGCTCGGCCGCGCGCGCACGCTGACCGGCCAGGAGGCCGACGAGCTCATCACCCGCTACCAGGCCGCCGCGAGCGACCTCGCTGCCGTGCACGCCGCGGCCGGCCGCTCCGCCGTTGAGGCGCGGCTGTCGGTGCTCGTGGCCCGCGCGCGCCTGCGCTTCGCGGGGACGCCGGCGAACCCGTTCGAGTCACTGCCCCGGCTCCTCCTGCTGCACATCCCCGCGGCCCTGTATCGCGTGCGCTGGCTGACACTGGCGGTGGCCGGCGCGACCGCGCTCATCGCATTCCTCTACTGGCTGTGGGGGGCGAGCTCGCCCGAGTTCATGGCGGCGCTCGCGCAGCAGGCCGACCTCGAGCAGGTGGCGAAGGAGGACTTCGTCGGGTATTACTCGGAGTACTCCGGCGGCGCCTTCACGAGCCTCGTGTGGACGAACAACGCGTGGATCGCCGCGCAGTCGATCGCCTTCGGGATCACGGGCGTCTTTGTGCCCTATGTGATCGTCATGAATGCGCAGAACCTCGGCGTCACCGCGGCGATCATGCACGAGTACGACCGGCTCGACGTGTTCTTCGCCTACATCTCGCCGCACGGCCTGCTCGAGCTGTACTGCATCTTCGTCGCGGGCGCCGCCGGTCTGCTCATCTTCTGGGCGTGGGTCGTGCCCGGCGCACGCACCCGTGGCCAGGCGCTCGCGCAGGACGGCCGGGCCCTCATGACGCTCGCCGTCGCGCTCGCGATCGGGCTCCTCGTCAGTGGGGTCATCGAGGGCTTCGTCACCCGGCAGGAGTGGCCGTGGTGGATCAAGACCGGTATCGGGGCGGTTGCCCTCGCCGGCTTCCTCTGGGTGCAGTGGGGGCTTGGCCGCCGGGCGGCGCGCGCGGGGGAGACGGGCGATCTCGAGGCCTTCGAGGCCGGCGCCACCCGCCTCGTCGCCGGCTAGGAATGCGGGTGGCCGCCGGAATCGCTCCCAGCGGCCACGCGCATGCATCCGATCAGAAGAGGTCGGCCTCCATGACCTTGACCCAGGCCCCGACGAACTCGTCGAGGAAGCGCTGGTTGCCGTCGTCGGCGCCGTACACCTCGGCGATGGCCCGGAGCTCCGAGTTCGAGCCGAGGACGAGGTCGATCCGCGAGCCGGCCAGGCGCGTGCCGTCCTCCTTGACGCCGGAGAACGCATGGCCGTCCTCGTCGAGGCGGGTCCATGCGGTGCCGAGGTCGAGCAGGTTGACGAAGAAGTCGTTCGTCAGCTGGCCCGGGCGGTCCGTGAAGACGCCCATGCTCGAGCCGTCCCAGTTCGTGCCAAGCACCCGGAGCCCGCCGATGAGGGCGGTTGCCTGCGGGGCAGTCAGCCCGAGCAGGTTGGCCCGGTCGATGAACACGAACTCCTCCGGCAGCTTCGACATGACCCGGAAGTAGTTCCGGAACGCGTCCTGCTTCGGCTCGAGGTACTGGAAGGACTCGACGTCGGTCTGCTCCTGCGTCGCGTCGCCGCGGCCGCTCGTGAACGGCACCGTGATCGGGGTGCCGGCCGCCTCGGCGGCGAGCTCGATGCCGACGCCACCGGCCAGCACGATCGTGTCGGCGAGACTGACGCCCGCCGCCGCCGCGATCGCCGCGAGTCGGTCGACCGTGTCGGTCACCCCGGAGCTGACGTTGATGTCCCAGGAGCGCTGCGGCTCGAGGGCGATCCGGGCGCCGTTGGCCCCGCCGCGCTTGTCAGAGCCACGGAAGGTGGAGGCTGAGGCCCATGCCGCGGACACGAGCTGGGCGACGCTCAGCCCCGACGCCCGGATCGCCTCCTTGAGGCTCGCGATCTGCGCCGGGGTCATCGGCGTCCCGGCCGGGACGGGGTCCTGCCAGATGAGCTCCTCGGTCGGGACCTCCTTGCCGAGGTACCGGGTGACCGGGCCCATGTCGCGGTGGGTCAGCTTGAACCAGGCGCGCGCGAAGGCGTCGGTGAAGGCGTCCTGATCGTTCTTGAACCGCAGTGCGATCTCGCGGTAGATCGGGTCCCGGAGGAATGCGATGTCGCTCGTCAGCATTCGTGGCTCGCGAGTGCCTGAGCCGTCCGCCTCCGGGACGAGCCCGGAGCCGCTGCCCTGCGTCGGCCGCCACTGCTTCGCACCCGCCGGGGACTCGAACATCTCCCACTCGTAGGCGAAGAGGATGTGGAAGAACTCGTTGTCCCACCGGGTCGGGTGGTAGGTCCAGGTGACCTCGAGCCCAGAGCCGATCGTGTCGATGCCCTTGCCGGACTTGTAGCTCGAGCGCCAGCCGAGGCCCTGCTCCTCGAGCGGGGCGGCCTCCGGGGCGGGGCCGACGTGGTCGGCCGGACCGGCGCCGTGTGTCTTGCCGAAGGTGTGGCCGCCGGCGATGAGCGCAACGGTCTCCTCGTCGTCCATCGCCATCCGCTTGAACGTCTCGCGGATGTCGAGGGCGAGCTTGACGGGGTCGCCGTCACCGCCGACGCCCTCCGGGTTCACGTAGATGAGCCCCATCTGGACGGCGGCGAGTGGGTCCTCGAGGTGCTCGGCGAGGCGCTCCTGCCCGTAGCGGGTGGGGTTGTCGAGCCACTCGCTCTCGGGACCCCAGTACACGTCGTCGTCCGGCTCCCAGACGTCGACGCGGCCACCGGCGAAGCCGAAGGTCGGGAAGCCCATGTCCTCGAGCGCGACGTTGCCGGCGAGGATGATGAGGTCACCCCATGACAGCGACTGGCCGTACTTCTTCTTCACCTGCCAGAGTAGGCGGCGGGGCTTGTCGAGCAGCACGTTGTCCGGCCACGAGTTGATGGGGGCGAAGCGCTGCTGCGCGGTGCCGCCGCCGCCGCGCCCGTCGTGGACGCGGTACGTGCCGGCCGAGTGCCAGGCCATCCGGATGTAGCTGGGGCCGTAGTGGCCGAAGTCGGCGGGCCACCAGTCCTTCGAGTCGGTCAGTGTCGCCCGGATGTCAGCCTTGACCTCGTCGAGGTCGAGCGCCTCGAATGCGGCACGGTAGTCGTGCTCGCGCACCGGGTTCGACTTCTCGGAGTGCTTGGCGAGGATCTTGAGGTTGAGCCGGTTGGGCCACCAGGCCGCATTCGGATCACCCTGTGTGGGGTGGGGGATGCGGGGCTGCGTCGTGGGCGGCGTCTGGCCGTGCGGGACGGGGCACTGGGCGTCGTCGGACATGGGTTCCTTCCGGTGGTGCGTGGCGTTCTGGGTGGGATGCGGGATGCGGGCCGCGGGCCGCGGGATGCGGCCGGGCGGCTCAGCCGGCGCAGGCCGGGCAGAGGCCCCAGTAGATGACCTCGGTCTCGCGGATGGCGAAGCCGTGGTCGGTGATCGGGTGCAGGCAGGGCACCTCGCCGGTGGCGCAGTCCACGTCGTGGATGGCGCCGCAGGCCTGGCAGACGAGGTGATGGTGGTTGTCGTCGGTGCGGGTCTCGTAGCGTGCGAGTGAGCCGGACGGCTGGATCCGGCGGACGAGCCCTGAGCGCGTCAGCGTGTCGAGGCAGTCGTACACCGTCTGGTGGGAGACCGCGGGGAGCTCGGCCCGCGTCGCGCTGAGGACGGTGCCCGTGTCGGCGTGGGGATGCGCGTGCACGGCCCGCAGTACCGCGACCCGGGGCCGGGTGACCCGGAGCCCCGCTGCACGCAGCTGCTGCGGCGCGTCAAGCAACTTCCCCATCCCGAGATCCTCCCACACTCTCTGGAATCAATCCAAAATGTGATGAATGTGGTAGCCGCGTCCTCGGTCTGCCCGTCGCCCCACGCCCACGCCCGCGGTCCCCCTCGCTCGTTGTGCACGTTTTCACCGGGTGTGCCCGATAAAACGGGCACACCCGGTGAAAACGGGCACACGGAGCGGGGTGCGGAGTTCGAGGGGGCCGACGGGCCAACCATGCGCGAACTACAGCCGCCCGGCCGCCTTGTAGGCGAGGTAGCGGTCGGCGACCGCCGGGGGCAGGTCCTGGGGTGCCGCGGAGACGAAGTCGCCGCCGAGTCGCTGCACCGCTGCCGCCATGCGCCGCTGGTCGGCGAGCGCGCGCTCGGCGGCGGCCGCGAGGTACACCTCGCTGAGCCGGCCCCGCTGCTGGCTCAGCGCCACGACACCGGGGTCGGCGACGGAGGCGAGGAGTACGAGGTGACGGCGGGTCAGCTCCGGCAGGACCCCGAGCAGGCTCCGCGCGGCTTCCGGCGCCTCCGCGGTGGTGCCGATGACGACGAGGGCGCGGTGCGAGGTCGCGGAGCGGACGAGGCTCGGCAGCGCGGCCCAGTCGGGCTCGATGAGCTCGGGGTCGACGTCGGCCATGGCGTCGACCATGCGGCTCAGCAGCTCGGGCCCGCTCGCGCCCTGCACCCGGGCGCGGACGCGACGGTCCACCAGCAGCAGGTCGACGTGGTCGCCCGCGGCGGAGGCGAGTGCGCCGAGCAGCAGGGCGGTCTCGTAGCCGGTGTCGAGCCGCGTCTCGTCGGCGATGCGGGCGGCGGAGGAGCGGCCGGTGTCGAGGATGATGACGACGCGGCGGTCGCGCTCGGGACGCCAAGTGCGCACGACGAGGTGCGGTTCAGCGCCCCCGCCCGATCGCCGCGCCGTCGCCCGCCAGTCGATCGAGCGCACGTCGTCGCCGCGGACATAGTCGCGGAGGCTGTCGAACTCGGTGCCCTGGCCGCGGACCATGAGCGAGGTCGCCCCGTCGAGCTCGCGGAGCCGGGCGAGGCGGGAGGGGAGGTGCTTGCGCGCGTGGAACGCCGGCAGGACGACGATGGCGCCGGGCACCGAGGCCGTTGCCTGGCGCGCGAGGAGCCGCATGGGGCCGAATGCGCGGATCGTCACATCACCAGCGGCTCGCGTGCCGCGGCGGAACGGGGTGAGCTGTGTCGTGACGGATCGCCGCTCGCCCGGCGGCACCTGGATGGTGGCGCGTCGCGGGCGGGCTTGCGCGGAAGGTGACCAGGCGTCCCGCAGCAGGCCGCGGAGCGTGCGGCGGCCCGCATTCGTCACGATGACCCGGGAGGCGACGGTCTCACCGAGCCGGACTCGCGCGGGCAGCTCGCGCTCGAGTCGCACCCGGCGCGGGGAGGCGGCGAGGGCGAGGTCGATCCCGCCGAGCACGGCGACGATGCCGAGCCATGCCCACAGCGCCCAGTGCGTCCCGATCGCGACGACCGGGATGACCCCGGCCACCACGAGGAGGACGAACCACCCGCTCGCCGCCATGTCAGGCCTGACGCATCGTGGTCAAGCGCAGCGGCAGGTCGGATCGCCGAAATCGCCCGATCCTGGCCATCACGCCTGCACGGGGCGTCATCACAGTGGCACCTGGGTCTGCTGGACGACGGCGCGGAGGATCGCGTCGGAGGTGACGCCCTCGAGCTCCGCCTCGGGCCGCAGCTGCACGCGGTGGCGCCACACGGGCACGACCATCGTCTGCACGTGGTCGGGGGTGACCCCGTCGGCGCCGGTGAGCCACGCCCAGGCCTTCGCGGCGGCCAGCAGCGCGGTCGCGCCACGGGGGGAGACGCCGAGCTTGACCGACGGCGAGTGGCGGGTTCCCCGGGCGAGGTCGACGATGTAGCCGAGCACGTCGTTGGAGATCGGCACCGCGCGCGCCTCAGCTTGCGCGGCGGCAAGGGTCGCCGCGTCGATGACGGCCTCGACCCCGGCGGCGGCGAGGTCCCGCGGGTCGAATCCCGCGGCGTGGCGCTGCAGCACCCCGAGCTCGGTCTCCCGCTCGGGCAGGTCGAGCACGAGCTTGAGGAGGAAGCGGTCGAGCTGCGCCTCCGGGAGCGTGTAGGTCCCCTCGTATTCGATCGGGTTCATCGTCGCCGCGACGAGGAAGGGCACGGGCAGTGCCCGGGAGACCCCGTCGACGGTGACCTGCCGCTCCTCCATCGCCTCGAGGAGCGCGGACTGCGTCTTCGGCGGGGTGCGGTTGATCTCGTCCGCGAGCAGGATGTTGGTGAAGACGGGACCCTCGCGGAACTCGAAGTCCCCGACTTTCGCGTCGTACACCAGCGACCCGGTCACGTCGCCCGGCATGAGGTCGGGGGTGAACTGCACGCGCCGGGTCGTCAGCGACAGCGCCTGGCCGAGGGTGCGCACGAGGAGCGTCTTCGCGACCCCCGGCACCCCCTCGAGCAGCACGTGCCCGCCGGCCAGCAGGGCGACGACGAGCCCGGTCACGGCGGCGTCCTGGCCGACGACGGCCTTGCCCACCTCGGTCCTCAGTCTGCTGAATGCGGTGCGCGATTCGGTCATCATGCTCCTGTCGGTGGTCGGGTCGCCCGCGCGACATCCTGCTCGAGTCTGGTGAGCTCGGTGGCCAGGCGCAGCAGCGCGGCGTCGTCTCGCGGGTCATCATCTCGCAGCAGCGCGCGAAGCGCCTCGGCCCGGCGCCCGGTCACTGCGGCGGCGGCGCTGGCCAGCTCGTCGATGCTCGCGCTCGCGGGCTGTCCGAGACGGACGGCAAGCCGCCCCAGCGCGCCGATGCGGAGGGCGTCGGCCGCGCGGAGCCGCGCCCGGGCGCGGGCGTACATGCGGGCGCGGCCGCGGACGGTCTCGTCGGCGGGCACGATCGACGGCAGCGACTCGACGACGAGCGGCCCGAGGCGTCGGCCGCGCCACAGCACCGCGGCGACGAATGTGGCGACGAGCAGGAGCATGACGGGCACGACCCAGCCGGGGGAGAGGTCGGCCATCGTCGGGGCCACGGTGATATCCGCCTCGCTGAGGCCCGGACGGTACCAGATCAGCCGCGGCTCGGCACCGAGGACGCGGAGGGCGAGGGCCGCATTCGCCGACTCGGTGATCCGCTCGTTGCTCAGGGCGTCGAGTGGACCGAATGCGACGGTCCGGCCGGTCGCGGCGACGCGGACGAGCCCACCCGGCGTGGGGTAACAGCCGGTGACGCCCGAGGCGTCGCCGAGGTCGAACAGCGTCGAGCGGCCGGTGATCTCGCCGAGCCCGCGGGTCAGCACCAGCGCGCACTCGATGGCCTCGGACGGCTCGCTCGTCACGCCGCTGCGGCGCACCCCGGGCAGGGCCACGTCGAGCGCCGCCTGGGTTGGGTCGAGCAGCACGAGTCGCTCGGCGCCCAGACCGGTGAGCTCCTTCAGGCTCGGCTCGCCGAGGATGCCCTGCCAGTCGTCGATGAGGAGGGTCGTCGGCGTCGGGTCGTCGAGGGCGTCGACGACACCCAGGTACTGGTCGGTGACGACGACGTCGACGCCCTGGGTGCGGAGCACTTCGGCGAGCGCTTTCGCGCCGCGGGGCGCCGGGTTGCGGGGGTCGAGCGCCTCGCCGCCGCCGCCCGTGCCGCCGAGGGCGAGGCTGATGACCGCGATGACGAGCACGAGGGCGCCCGCACCGAACCAGTAGCGGCTGCGCCGCCACCAGGTGCGGACCGTGGGGGTGAGGATCTCGGTCTGGGCGAGGCTCATCGCACGGCCTCGGCGCGCAGCTCCGGCAGGCTGGGCCGGGCCGTGCGCAGCCGATCGTCGAGTGCGACCACCGCGTGGAAGGCGTCCCGATCGCCGGGTCGCCCGAGGTAGCGGACCCGGTCGAACGTGCCTGCCGCCGTCTGCAACGATGCCGCCTCCGCTGGAAACACCCGCGCGGCGAGGACGGCGAATTCTCGCGCGGTCGTCCCGGGCAGCGCGTGGACGAGCTCCCGCTCGGCGAGGCCGCGGGCGGTCGCCCGGTACTGCTCGGCGATCGCGGTCGTCCAGTCTGCCCGATCGGCGGCGGCGCGGGCCGCGGCACGGAGCTCGGCGGCGCTGCGCCGCTCGTCGTCGCCAAAGAGCCCGCCGATGGCCCCGGTCCGCCGGTTGCGCCTCGGCGCCCCATAGACGACGAGGACGATGATGATGACCGCGGCGACGATGCCGAGGGCGATGACGAATGGCACGAATGCGGGGGTGTCGCCCCCGGTCCCACTAAGCAGCCCGGTGAGCCAGTCGCCGATCGCCTGCGCGATGCGGTCGATGAGCGTCGGCTTCGCGTTCTGGTACTCGGCCTTGCTCAGTTCGCGCAGGAGCAGCTCGCGGGCCTCGTCGTCGCCGAGCTCAATCGGCACGTGCATCAGCGATCGAGCCCCGCCAGGTAGGGGTCGGCGGGGTGGCCGCCGGCCGCGACCTGCTCGACGTAGTGCTGCAGCTCGAGCTCGAGGCCCTCCTTGCGCATGCGCACATCGACGTAGAAGACGGCGGGCAGCGCGGTCTGCGCGACCATGACGAGCGCCGTGAAGACGACGGAGACGGCAGCGGTGATGACCAGCAGCACGATCGTGAAGCCCATGGCCGCATCCACCGACTGGTTCGGGTTGATCGCGGCGGAGGCGAAGCCGCCGAGCAGCGAGACCGGTGTGATGACGATCTGCGAGGCCACCTGGATGATGACGTTGACGAGCAGCAGTGTGCCGAAGATCCGCCAGAAGTGCCCGCCGGTGAGCTGCCACGAGCGGCGGATCGCGACGCCCATCGTGCGCCGCTCGATGAGCAGCAGCGCCGGGACGAGCGCGAGCTTCGTGCCGATCCAGGCGGACAGCACGAGCGCGCCGGCGCCGAGCAGCAGGGTGATGAGAACGGCGAGCACGACGCCGAGGGGGGTGCCAGTGGCGCCGAGGAGGATCGCGACGCCGACGACGAGGATGAATGCGGTGGTTACGACCGCTGAGACGAGCAGCGTCCAGCCGATGACCGCGAGCAGCCGGCCGCGGGCCGCCGCCCACAGGGTGCGCAGCGTGTGGCGCTCGCCGACCGTCCCCCGCGCGACCTCGAGGGAGATGATGCCCTGCACGAGCCCGGTGAGCGCGCTCGACAGGATCGCGGTCGCGACGGCGGTGAGGGCGGTGACGAGCACCGCGCCGGCGGTGAGCGCCTCCTGGTCGGCGAGGCTGGCCTGCGCGGCCCGGGCGAACATGAAGTAGGTGACCGGCCCGACGATCGCCGAGACGATGACGATCGTCGCGAGGCTCATGAGCAGGGCCAGGCCGAAGGTGGGCCGCGGGTTGCGCTTGATGACGTTGAATGCGGCGGCGAGGAGGTCGCCGAAGCTGAGCGGCCGCAGCGGAAGCACGCCGGGTTTCGGAGGCGGCGTCCATCCGGTCGGCGTGCCGGGCGCCGCGGGCGGTGGCGTCCAACCGGGCGGTGCGAGCTCGCCGTAGCGTGGCCCATCCGGCCCGGCCGCGTACGGCGGGGGACCGGCTTGCCGCGGCGTCGCGTGCGGCTCCTGCGCGTCGCGCGCCTCGTCCCGGCCGCCGGGGGCCGTCCAGTCGGTCATCAGGCTTATGCTTCCACAACTCGACTACGCTGGTCGAACCGAACAACGTCCCAATGGACCCAAGCCGACGAGGTCACGGTGAGCGCACGGATCTTGGTGGTCGATGACGACCTCGCCCTGTCCGAGATGATCGGCATCGTGCTGCGCTCGGAAGGTTTCGAGCCGTCGTTCTGCGCGGATGGCGCGGCGGCGATCGAGGCGTATCGTTCGGTGCGTCCCGACCTGGTGCTCCTCGACCTCATGCTGCCCGGCATGGACGGCACCGAGGTGTGCTCGCGGCTGCGGGAGGAGACGGGGACCCCGATCATCATGCTCACCGCGAAGTCGGACACGGTCGATGTGGTGGCCGGGCTCGAGGCGGGCGCCGACGACTACATCGTCAAGCCCTTCAACCCGAAGGAGCTGGTCGCCCGCATTCGGACGCGGTTGCGTCCCTCGCAGCAGCCGGTCGGGGACGTTGTGCGCATCGGGGACCTCGTGCTCGACATCGCGGCGCATGAGGTGCGCCGTGGCGAGGAGCGCATCAATCTGACGCCGCTCGAGTTCGAGCTGCTGCTGGCGCTCGCGTCGAAGCCGGAGCAGGTCTTCACCCGCGAGATGCTCCTCGAGCAGGTGTGGGGCTACCAGTACAAGGCGGACACCCGCCTGGTGAATGTGCACGTGCAGCGGCTGCGAGCCAAGATCGAGGAGGACCCGGACAATCCGCGGCTCGTCACGACAGTTCGCGGCGTCGGCTATCGCGCGGGGGCGTGATTCACGGTGCCGACCTGGCTCTCGCCGCGAGCCTGGGGGCAGCGGCTCGCGCGCCTGTGGCGCTCCTCGCTGCAGCTGCGGACGATCGTCGCGACGGTCGCGCTGTCGGCCGTGGCCTCGTTGGCGATCGGGACCGCGATCGCCGTCTCCGTCTCGGGATTGTTGTTCGACGCACGTCGCGACCAGGTGCTGACGCTGAGCACGAATGCGACGATCGCCGCCCAGCGGGTGTTCGACTCGACGCCGGGTGAGGACGCCGAGATCGACTCGATCCTCAATGAGGTGATGCGGACCATCCAGTCGGCGGTGGCCACCCCCGAGGGGACGCAGTACGCGATGCAGCTCGTGCCGGGGCAGCCGGCGAGTGGCTTCTCGGCGAACACGAACTCGCCGGGCTTCGACTTCCGAGCCTGGGTCTCCGACGAGCTCGCGGCCTCCCTCGTCGACGAGGAGGAGGACCGGGTGCAGTGGCAGTCGATCGGGCTGCGCCACCCGGACGGTGCCGTGTCGCCCGGCCTCGTCACCGCGAGCCCGCTCGAGATCCGCGGTGCCCGCTACGCGCTGTATCTCGTCTATGACATCCGTGACGCGCAGCAGACGCTCGACGTGGTCCGGCTCGCGCTCGGTCTCGGTGGCCTCGCGCTCATCGTGCTCATCGGTGGCATCACCTGGGTCGTCGTGCGGCTCGTCATCGGTCCCGTGCAGCGCGCTGCCGTCACCTCGCAGCGGCTCGCGGCGGGGGAGCTCGACGTGCGTCTGCCGGTGCATGGGGACGATGTCCTCGCGACGCTCGCCCGGTCATTCAACGGGATGGCGGCGTCGCTGCGTGGGCAGATCAAGGAGCTCGCCGAGCTGTCGACCGTGCAGCAGCGGTTCGTCTCCGACGTGTCGCACGAACTGCGCACGCCGCTCACGACGATCCGCCTGGCCGGCGAGATGCTCTTCGACCGGCGTGCGGTGTTCGACGCGGACACCGCACGCACGGTCGAGCTGCTCCACGCGCAGGTGCAGCGCTTCGAGGCGCTGCTGGCCGATCTGCTCGAGATGTCCCGCTTCGACGCGGGGGCCGCGGACATGGAGCTCGAGCCGGTCAGTGCCGTGCGCCTCGCGGAGCAGGTGATGGGCGCGATGACCTCGCTCGCGGACGAGAAGGGCAGCGAGCTCGTGCTCGTGACCCCCGGTGGCTTCGCCGAGGCGGACGTCGACCCGCGCCGGGTGCGCCGCATTCTCAGCAATCTGCTCGGCAACGCGATCGATCACGGCGAGGGGCAACCGATCGAGGTGTGGGTCGATTCGGATGCCGACGCGATCGCGATCGCGGTGCGCGACTACGGGGTCGGGATCTCGGCGGCGCAGCTCGACCGGGTCTTCGACCGCTTCTGGCGTGCCGACCCGTCCCGGCAGCGCACCACCGGCGGCTCTGGGCTGGGCCTGGCGATCTCACTCGAGGATGCGGCCCTGCACGGCGGCTGGCTTGAGGCATGGTCCGCGCCCGGCCGCGGGTCCTGCTTCCGGCTCACGCTGCCCAGGCGACCGGGCGAGCCCCTCACGTCGTCGCCGCTCGACTTGCCGCCGGCCGCGCCGGAGCCGGAGTATGTGACGGAGCCGCGCCCCCATTCCTCGTCGACGGAGTCACGCACATGACCGACCGCCCGCTCGCTCGTCGCCTTGCCGGCGGCCTGGTCGCGCTGCTGACGGCCGGCCTCCTCCTCACCGGCTGCGGCGGGCTGCCGAGCTCCGGCCCGGTGCACGCCGGTCCCGCCCTCGGCGAGGTCGACCCCGACTATGTCGTCTCCCCGTCGGGGCCGGCGGAGGGGGCCTCGCCGCAGGAGATCCTCGGCGGTTTCATGCTCGCGGTGCGGGCGCCGCAGGCGGACTACCAGATCGCCCGGCAATTCCTCACGGAGGAGTTTGCGTCGCAGTGGAAGCCGGACGCGGGGGTGGCGATCCGCACCGGCCTCGCCGAGACGCAGGAGTCGGCCGCGTCGACGGCGGAGGAGCCGGTGCTGCACTACGAGTACCTCATGGCCGCGTCGGTCGACGCGGAGGGCCGCTACCGGGAGCAGTCGCCGGCGACCGAGCGGACGGCGGAGCTGCGCTTCGTGCAGGAGCATGGGCAGTGGCGCATCGCCGCCGCACCCGACGGGATCATCCTCGGCACGGTCGCGTTCACGCGGGCCTTCACCTCCGTCCCGCTGTACTTCTTCGACCCGACGTTCCGGTACCTCGTGCCCGACGTGCGCTGGTTCGCCTCGCGCGCCTCGACCCCGGCCATCGCCGTCACCGCGCTGCTGGCGGGCCCCGACGCCTGGCTGTCGCGCTCCCTCGTCTCCGGGTTCCCCGCCGGCACCCGAGTCGGTCCTGGAGGTGTGGTCGTCTCGGAGGGACGCGCCGTCGTCGACCTCACCTCGCAGGCGTCCGCCGCGGACGGGCAGGCGCTCGACCGGATCCGGCAGCAGCTTGGTGCGACGCTCGGCACCGCGGAGGTCGAGATCCGCGCCGCGGGGGTCCCGCTCGTCCCGGTGCCCAGCGGTGCGCCCGCGACGATCGACCCGCAGCCCAGTGGTGCCGTGCTCGTCGGCACGGGCGAGGACTTCGGCTTCGGCACGGCCTCGGGCATCGTGCAGCTGAATGGGCTGACGCAGCAGATCGTCGAGGCGGACGCGGTCGCCGTCACGCTCGCCCGGGATGGCAAGAGCGCGGCGGTGCTCACGCTTGCGGGTGCGGTGCAGTATCTCGCGGTGGGCGCCGCCGAGGCGACGCCCATCGACGCGCGTCCGGGGCTCATCGCGCCGGCACTCGATCAATTCGGGTTCGTGTGGACCTCGGATGCGGGACCGGGCAGCCGGATCGAGGCGTTCGACCGGCTCGGCCAGCCGGTCGGTGTCCTCGTCGAGGGCCTGCCCGAGGACGCCTCGATCGTCTCGATCGCGGTGTCGCGCGATGACACTCGACTCGCGCTGGCGACGCGCAGTGGGCTCGGCAGCCGGGTGCTCGTCTACGGCATCGAGCGCCAGGAGGGGGTGCCCGTGCGGCTCGGGCCCCCCGTCGAGCTGCCGGCGCCGGGTGGCGACCTGCTCGGGGCCGCCTGGGTGAATGATCGCTCGCTCGTCGTCAGCGCACTCGGCTCGGCGGGGGAGCAGGTCCGGGTCGTGCCGATCGGCGCGCCCTCGAGTGAGCTCGGGCTGCTCGCGGGCCGCGCGCAGGTCGTCGGTGGTCGTGACGGCAAGGCGGGGATCCGCGCGCTCGTCGATGGCGCGGTCATGGCTGCCGGGGCTGACGGCAGCTGGAACGGTACCGGGCTCACCGCCGTCTTCCTCGGCGTACAGCAGTAGCGCGGGCCGCGCGTTCATCGGCGCGCTCCGGGCGGGGCGCGCGGGGCGGGAGCGGGAGTTATCCACGAGATCGCGTCCGGGGCAGCCATCCACAGCCGCGTGGGTGCACGATCCGAGATGCATTCGGTGCCCGCCAGGATCGCAGCATGTCACCGACTCGCGCCGCGCCGCTCGCCCCCCTTCGCGAGGCGCTGCTCGATGCGTGGGCGCTGCTCCAGCCCATCGACTGTCTGGGGTGCGGCGCCCCGGACCGCGCTTGCTGTCGCGATTGCCGCGCCGCGATCCGCCCGCTCGCCGCTGTGCGGGTGCGGTGCGATGCCGATCCCGGTGTCCCGGTGTGGTGCGCTGCCGACTACACGGGGCCGGTGCGGGGCGCCGTGCTCGCGCTCAAGGAGGCCGGTCGAGTGGATGCCGCGCGGGTGCTCGCCCCGCTGCTGCGAGCCGCGGTCGCGGGTGCGGTGGCCGCCGCGGCCGAGGTTGCCGCGCGACCGGTGGCAGTCGGGAGCGACATCCGACCGGCGGCGGCTGACTCGAGCCGCCGCGTCGAGCTCGTGCGGGTCCCGACGACGCGGCGGGCACTCGCGCGTCGCGGGCACGACCCGCTCGCGCTCATCGTGGCGCGGGCGCGGCTCCCGAGCTCCCGGATCCTCGCGCCGCGGCACACCTGGGCTGCCGGGGAGCAGAAGCGGCGTGGCCGTGCCGGGCGGCTCGCGGCGCAGGTCGATCGCTTCCGGGCTCGGGGCAATCTCCTGGGCCGCGCATTCCTCCTCGTCGACGATGTCGCGACGACCGGCGCGACGCTGACGGCCGCCTGCCGGGCGATTCGGGCGGCCGGTGGGGAGGTGCTCGGCTGCGCCGTCGTCGCCGCCCCGGACCTGGTGCGGCGCAGCGCGCGAGCCCCGCCTGAGCGTGTCGTGACCATTCCGTGACTTTTCCAGTCCGGAAGCGTACGTTGTGGCGAACAGCGCGAGCGGATCGCCTGGATCCCCCGGCCATCGCCGCGCAAGGGAGGTCAGCCATGGACATCACGATCACCGCTCGAGGCCTTCAGATCACGGATCGGTTCCGCGAGTACGCGACCGAGAAGTCGGCGAAGGTCGAGGGGCTCGCCCCCCGCTCGATCGAGCTCAGCGTGAAGGTGGGCCGCCGCGCCCCCGCGAAGGGTGGCGCCGCCGATGACCGCGTCGAACTCACGCTCGTCGGTCCCGGCCCACTGGTGCGCGCCGAGGCGAGTGCCGCGGACAAGTTTGCGGCGTTCGACCTGGCCTACGGCAAGCTCATCGAGCGAATCCGGGCTGGCAAGGATCGTCGCAAGGTGCACCGTGGTCGGCACCGCCCGGCCTCCCTCGCCGAGGTGGCGGCGGACGGCTTCAGTGCGGTGGACGTCACCCCGGCGAGCGCGGAGGTGCTGCGCGCCGTCGCGACCGGCTCCATCCCGGTGATCGGCGAGGAGACGGTCGACCACGGCGAGTCCCCCGTGGTGATCCGACACAAGGTGTTCCCCGCGGAGACGATGACGCGCGAGGACGCGGTCGACCGGATGGAGCTCGTCGGCCACGACTTCTTCCTCTTCGTCGACGCCACCACCGACCGCCCGAGTGTTGTCTACCGGCGCAAGGGGTGGGCGTATGGCGTCATTGCGCTCGACGCGGAGACGGTGCCCGCCGAGGAGCCTGCTGGGCGCCGCCGCGCCTGAGGGCCTCCCAGCCAGCGGGAAGGCGGGCGTTGACCTCGCCCGCTAGACTCGCCACCGCGCTCCGTTGGGCGCGGCAGAAGCGAGGTGCAATCCGTGGCGAACGTGCTCGAGCGCGTGCTCAGGGTCGGCGAGGGCCGGCTGCTCCGCAAACTCCAAAGGATCGCCACGCAGGTCGGCGCGCTTGAGGACGCCTTCGCGGAGCTCAGCGATGACGAGCTCCGCGAGGAGACCACCGATTTCCGCGAGCGATATGCCGCTGGCGAGGGGCTCGATGACCTGCTGCCCGAGGCGTTCGCCGCTGTGCGGGAGGCTGCCAAGCGCACGATCGGGCTGCGTCACTTCGACGTGCAGCTCATGGGCGGTGCGGCGCTCCACTTCGGTGACATCGCCGAGATGAAGACTGGTGAGGGCAAGACGCTCGTCGCGACGCTCGCCGCCTACCTCAATGCGATCCCGGCCAAGGGCGTCCACGTCATCACCGTCAACGACTACCTGGCGAGCTACCAGTCCGAGCTCATGGGGCGCGTGTACCGTGCACTCGGCATGACGACGGGCTGCATCCTCTCTGGCCAGACACCCGAGCAGCGCCGCGAGGAGTACGCCGCCGACATCACCTACGGGACGAACAACGAGTTCGGCTTCGATTACCTCCGCGACAACATGGCGTGGCAGGCGAGCGACATGGTCCAGCGCGGCCACCACTACGCGATCGTCGACGAAGTCGACTCGATCCTCATCGATGAGGCCCGGACGCCGCTCATCATCTCGGGGCCCGCCTCCGGCGAGGCGAACCGCTGGTTCGGCGAATTCGCCCGGATCGCCACGAAGCTCGTTCCCGAGGTCGACTACGAGGTGGACGAGAAGAAGCGCACGATCGGCGTCCTCGAGCCCGGCATCGATAAGGTCGAGGACCAGCTCGGCATCGACAACCTCTACGAGTCGGCGAACACCCCCCTCATTTCCTTCCTCAACAACGCCATCAAGGCGCGTGCCCTCTTCAAGCGCGACAAGGACTACGTCGTCATGAACGGCGAGGTCCTCATCGTCGATGAGCACACCGGTCGCATCCTCTCCGGGCGTCGCTACAACGAGGGCATCCACCAGGCGATCGAGGCGAAGGAGGGGGTGCAGGTCAAGGCGGAGAACCAGACGCTGGCGACCGTGACCCTGCAGAACTACTTCCGGCTCTACGACAAGCTCGCGGGCATGACCGGCACGGCCGAGACGGAGGCTGCCGAGTTCATGTCGACCTACAAGATCGGTGTCGTGCCGATCCCGACGAACAAGCCGATGATCCGCAAAGACCAGCCCGACCTCGTGTACAAGAACGAGGATGCCAAGTTTGCGATGGTCGTCGAGGACATTGCGGCGCGGCATGAGCAGGGACAGCCGGTGCTCGCCGGCACCACCTCCGTCGAGAAGTCGGAGCGCCTGTCCCGGATGCTCGCGAAGAAGGGCATCAAGCACGAGGTCCTCAACGCGAAGAACCACGCGCGCGAGGCGAAGATCGTCGCGCAGGCGGGCCGACTCGGCGCCGTGACGGTCGCGACCAACATGGCCGGCCGCGGCACCGACATCATGCTCGGTGGCAACGCCGAGTTCATCGCCGTCGAACGGATGCACGAGAAGGGCCTCTCGCCGGTGGAGACCCCGGACGAGTACGAGGCCGCGTGGGACGCGGTCTTCGCCACGGCCCGTGCGGAGGTCGAGGCCGAGGCGGAGCGGGTGCGCGCGGCGGGCGGTCTCTACGTCGTCGGCACCGAGCGGCACGAGTCTCGTCGCATCGACAACCAGCTCCGCGGCCGCTCCGGACGACAGGGCGACCCCGGCGAGAGCCGCTTCTACCTCTCGCTCGAGGACGACCTCATGCGGCTGTTCAACGCGGGCGCGGCCGCGGCACTCATGAAGAATGCGCCGGATGACGTCGCGATCGAATCCGGTGTCGTCAGCCGGGCGATCCGGTCAGCGCAGTCGCAGGTCGAGGGCCGCAACGCGGAGATCCGCAAGAACGTGCTCAAGTACGACGACGTGCTCAACCGCCAGCGCGAGGCGATCTACGGCGACCGCCGCCAGATCCTCGAGGGCGACAACCTGCAGGACCGGGCGCAGGCCTTCCTCGCGGAGGTCATCTCCGATGTCGTCGACTCGCAGACGATGGCCGGCAGCTCGGACTCCTGGGACCTCGACGCGCTGTGGACCGAGCTCCGGACGCTGTTCCCCGTCTCGATCACGCCGGACGAGGTGATCGCCGAGATCGGCCCGAAGGTGACGACGACCGCGCTCAAGGAGGAGCTGCTCGCCGACGCGCGGCTCGCGTACCAGCGCCGTGAGGAGTCACTCGGTGAGGCCGCGATGCGTGAGCTCGAGCGCCGCGTCGTGCTGTCGGTCATCGACCGCCGCTGGCGTGACCACCTCTACGAGATGGACTATCTCAAGGACGGCATCGGCCTCAGAGCGATGGCGCAGCGTGATCCGCTGGTCGAGTACCAGCGTGAGGGCTACGCGATGTTCCAGACGATGATGGGGCAGATCCGCGAGGAGACGATCGGCTTCCTCTTCAACCTCGAGGTCTCGGTGCAGTCTGGCGCGGACGCGGCCACCCCGCAGGTGCAGGCAGCAGGACTCGAGGCGCCGGCGACGCCAGTCGCGCAGCTCCAGTTCTCCGCGCCGAGCGAGCACGCCGATGGCGGCGTCGAGGTGCGGCGCGCCGGCGGCCAGGTCGATCGGAGCGCGACGGCGCGGGCACAGCTCGCGCAAGCGCGGCAGGCGCAGCGGCAGCAGGCCCAGGCGCCGGCCCAGCCGAAGTCGCGGAGCGCATTCGGCCAGGCGGCCGACCAGGCGGTGGAGCCGACCGAGTCGGCCGCGCCGCTCAACCGGCAGCAGCGCCGGAAGCAGTCCCGCGGCAAGTGACCCGCCGGACGTGCTGCGAGGCGAGTCACAGCAGGGCGATATGGGTCGCGCGCCACCGACCCTCGATGCCGACGAGCCGCATCGCGAGGGCGCGGGCCCGAGCGGGGGTCCGGATGACGGTCACGCATTCGACGATATCCTCGGCCGGTCGCTCGATGTGATGCGTGCCGTAGGCGACGCGAGGCCAGATCGTCGTGCGCCCCGTGATGCCTCGGGCGCGGCGATCGAGGGCGAGCCGCCGCTCCATCTTGGCGAGGACCTCCGGCTCGACCCACCGCGCGACCTGCTCGAGGTCGCGCACGCCGGTGATGATCTCGAAGATGCAGCGGGTCAGATTGTGCACGAGCGGCGCCGGATCGGGTAACGGCGCGTCGCCAGTGTGCGGGGCGCGCTCCCGCTGTGGGATCGGTGGTCGGCGGTCGTCCTCGACGGCGGCGAGGTCCACAGGGATTCGCCGCTCGTGGCGGATGGCGGGCGCAGGCAACGACAATGGTCCCCCCTTAGTGGACATGCGGCGTGGCGCCGTTGCCACGTCCGCACCGGTCATGCAATCACGCGACCCCGATTTATGGCAGGTGTACCGTGCCCGGTGTGGATAACTCCGCAGGCCCGGTCGACTAGCCTGAACCCGTGTCGACGCTGAGTGATCTCGTGGAGGCCCACGGCCGTGCCAGCGCCGTCGACATCGACTGGCTGCATCTGCTGCTCGCCGACTCCCAGTTGCTGGCCGATCTCGCGTTCGCGGACATCGTGCTGTGGGTGCCGACCCGTGACGACGACTTCCTCGCGGTGGCGCTGGCCCGGCCGAGCGGCGCGGCGACCCTCTTCTATCGCGACGTCGTCGGGCAGCGAGTGAAACCGATGTGGCGACGCCAGGTCGAGGAGGCCTACCGCTCGCGCCGAATCGTCGACACGGACGCGCCCGACTGGTACGGCGAGGCGGCGACGCACGTCCGCGCGGTCCCCGTCTTCCGTCGAACCGGCTCCGGCGACGGACCCGAGGTGACCGCAGAGCCGATCGCCGTCGTCACCCGCCACTCCAACCTCTCGGATACCCGGACCCCCAGCCGGCAGGAGCTCACCTTCAACCAGTGCGCGAACGAGCTCTTCGACATGATCGCCGCCGGCACCTTCCCCGACCGCGATGCGCCGAGTGTGCCGCGGCGATTCGCGCCGCGGGCCTCGGACGGCCTCATCCGAATCGATGTCGACGGCGGGGTGACCTTTGCCAGTCCGAACGCGCTCAGCGCATTCAACCGGCTCGGGTTCGATGCGGAGCTCGAGGGACAGTCACTGCCGGAGGTGACGACCCAGCTCATCGGGTCGCGGGCGGTCGTCGACGAGACGCTCCCGCTGGTCGTGACCGGGCGGGCGCCGTGGCGCGCCGACGTCGAAGCGCGCGGGGTCGTCATCGCGCTGCGGGCGATCCCGATCAAGAAGGCGCTCGAGCGCTCGGGCGCCGTCATCCTCGTCCGCGACGTCACCGAGGTGCGCCGCCAGGAGCGGGAACTGCTGACGAAGGACGCGACGATCCGCGAGATCCACCACCGGGTGAAGAACAATCTGCAGACGGTCGCCTCGCTCTTACGGATCCAGGCGCGGCGCACGCACAGTGATGAGGCGCGGGACGCCCTCAACCAGGCGATGCGGCGCGTGTCGGCGATCGCGGTCGTCCACGACACCCTCTCCGAGGGGCTGAGCCAAAACGTCGACTTCGACGTCGTCTTCGAGCGGGTCCTGCTCCTCATCGCCGAGGTCGCCGCCGGCGGCGGCACCCGGGTGCAGCCGAAGCTCAGGGGCACCTTCGGTCAGCTGCCGAGCGAGTACGCGACGCCGCTCGCGCTCGCGCTCACCGAGCTCGTGACGAATGCGGTGGAGCACGGCCTCGCCGGGCGCACGGATGGCGAGGTGCTCATCACGGCAGAGCGCACCGCCGAACTCCTCACCGTCCGGGTGCGCGACAACGGGGTCGGGCTCGCTGAGGGCAAGGTCGGTGCCGGGCTTGGCACGCAGATCGTCCGCACGCTCATTCAGGGGGAGCTGTCGGGCTCGATCGACTGGCACACGATCATGGGCAGCGGCACCGAGGTGACGATCGAGGTCCCGCTCACCTGGTTACGGCGGGGGCGACGGGACTGAGCCCAGTGGCTCAGGAGGCGCGGCGCGCGCGGGCGGCGCGGCGCTTGAGGGCGCGACGCTCGTCCTCGGAGAGGCCACCCCACACGCCCGAGTCCTGCGAGGTGTCGAGCGCGTACTGCAGGCACATCTCGGTGACCGGGCAGGACGCGCACACGGCCTTCGCCTTCTCGATCTGGTCCACGGCCGGACCCGTGTTGCCAATCGGGAAGAACAGCTCGGGGTCCGCGGTGAGGCACGCAGCCTTGTCACGCCAATCCATCGGGTACTACTCCATTCGGTGTTTGCGGTGCACGACCGAACTCGGAGTACCGGGCTGGGTCGGGATGATTTCCTCAAGACCGCTCACGCCATCGGGAGCCGGAAAATCTTGCGTCATCTAGAATCGCACGGTGGTCGATTCTGGTCAACCACTTTTTTCCGCCTCATCAGGACTTTCTCAGTAGACGTCGGACGGATTGGGTTTGTGAACGAACGCGCAGCGGCGACAGCCGGCCCCGGACACCCCACCGTCACGGCCCTCATCGGCATCGTCATCGTCGAGGCGGTGCTGCTCGCCCTCGGCACAGTGCTCGTGCTGCTTGGGGGGATCCAGCAGGGATTCACCCCACTGACGATCGCCCTCCTCGTCACGGCAGCGCTTGTGACCGTCGGCGTCGCGTGGCTCGCGGCGAGCCTCCTACGCCGCCGCCGTCGGATGCTCGGCGGGGTCGTCACCTGGCAGGTGCTGCAGTTCGGCTGTGCGCTACTCGGCTTCCAGGGCTGGATCGGGCCGATCGGGGTCGCCTGGGTCATCCTCGTGCTCGCGATCGCAGGCTTCGCACTCGCGATCTCGCGCCCCGTCGTCGCCGTCTACGGCGGGACGCCGAAGGGCCGCTGAAGCCGGTCAGACCCCGAGCAGTTTGCGGACGCGGGCCACGTGCCCCGTCGCCTTGACGTTGTAGAGCGCATGCTCGATTCGGCCATCCGCATCGATGACGAATGTGGAGCGGATGACGCCCTCGTACCACCGGCCGTAATTCTGCTTCGGTCCCCAGGCGCCATACGCTGCGAGGGTGGCGTGATCCGGGTCGGACAGCAGCGAGTAGCCGAGGCCGTCCCGGCTGGCGAACTTCGCCTGCTGCGCGACCTCGTCGGGGGAGATGCCGAGCACCGTGAAGCCGGCTGCCGTCAACGCGGCCTCGGAGTCCCGGAAGTCGCAGGCCTCCGTCGTGCAGCCGGGCGTCATCGCCGCCGGGTACGCGAAGAGCACCACGCGCTGTCCGCGCAGGTCCGCGAGCCGGATGGTGCGACCGGACTGGTCCGGCAGCGCGAAGTCGGGGGCGGCGTCGCCGGCCGTCAGGCGGGGCGTGGCGGGCGAGTCAGGTGTCGTCACCTCATCCACGATAGGCGGCCGACGGGCACGGCTTGTCGTGCTCGCGAAGGTGGTACCCTTGTCCCTCGGTCCATCGATCACCCTGCCGGGTGGTGGGCGGATCAGGCACCTCTAGCTCAATGGCAGAGCAACTGACTCTTAATCAGTGGGTTCCGGGTTCGAGTCCCGGGGGGTGTACCACGTCAGGGCCTGCCGTCAGTCTTCACCGGACTCGAGCGCGCGGTAGGTCTTCGTCTCCTCGATGACGGTGCCGACCGCGATCGCGACGCTGATGCCCCAGCCGACCCACATGAGGGCCAGGCGCCAGTCGCGGGGACCGTGCCGCGACGCCTGAATCGGCCCCCAGGCTCCGGCGACGGCGCTGATGACGGCCGTATTGAAGATGAATCGGCGCATGCGCCCACGCTACCGGTATTCGGATGGGCCGCACAGGTCGCCGACACCGCGGACGCCACGGCGCCTGAGTGTCCCGCCCGGTAGAATCGACCGACGCCGCACACCGCCGCATCGCCACGACCAACCGACGATGGGAGGACCGAACCTGTTCCCCGTCGTCCTGGCCTTCGCAACGCTCGCACTCGTGGCGGGGCCGCTGACCCGACGCCTCGGGCCCGCCGCATTCCTCATCCTCGCCATCGGCCCGGCGCTCGGCGCGATCCACGCGAGCGTCGTCGCCGGCTCGGTCCTTGCGGGTACCCCGCTCGTCGAGCGGATCGAGTGGATCCCGGAATTCGGCATCGCGCTCGCGCTCCGCATGGACGCCCTGTCGTGGCTGCTCGCGATGGTCGCGACGGTCGTCGGGGCCCTCGTGCTCGTCTACTGCGCCCGCTACTTCGGTCCGGGGGAGCCGGGCCTCGGCCGCTTCGCCGCCGTGCTCACCGCCTTCGCGGGGGCGATGTACGGCCTCGTGCTCGCCGACGACGTCTTCCTCCTCCTCGCCTTCTGGGAGGCGACGAGCGTCCTGTCGTACCTGCTCATCTCGCACCGATCCACGCTGAAGACCAGTCGGGGGGCGTCGCTCCAGGCGCTGCTGGTCACGACGCTCGGCGGCCTGGCGATGCTCGTCGGACTCATCCTGCTCGTCGTCGAGACGGGGGCGACGACGCTGACAGGCATCATCGCGGCCGCCCCCGACGGCACACTCGTCGTCGTCGCAGTCCTCCTCGTCCTGGTCGGCGCACTGTCGAAGTCGGCGCTGTTCCCATTCCACTTCTGGCTTCCCGCGGCCATGGCCGCCCCGACACCGGTGAGCGCCTACTTGCACGCGGCGGCAATGGTGAAGGCCGGTATCTATCTCGTCGCCCGGTTAGCCCCCGGCTTCGCCGAGCTGCCCGGCTTCCGCATCACCCTCATCGGGCTCGGCATCATCACGCTCCTGCTCGGCGCCGTGCTGTCGCTGCGACAGACCGACCTCAAGCTCGTGCTCGCCTATGGCACCGTCAGCCAGCTCGGGCTCCTCGTCACGGTGCTCGCCCTCGGCACCCGGGAGGCGGGACTGGCGGGGCTGACGCTGCTGCTCGGGCATGCCCTCGCCAAGGCTGCCCTCTTCCTCGTCGTCGGGATCATCGACCATCGCACCGGCACCCGTGACTTGCGCAAACTGTCCGGGCTCGGTCGAGTGGCACCCACCCTGGCGGTCGTCGCGGTGCTCGCGGCCGCGAGCATGATCAGCCTGCCGCCGCTCATCGGCTTCCTCGGCAAGGAGACGATGTTCGCGGCATTCGTCGACGCCGGCATCGCTGGCGAGACCTGGGGCTGGATCGCCCTGGTCGGCACGGCGCTCGGCTCGGTGCTCACCGTCGCCTACACGGCGCGATTCATCTGGGGGGCCTTCGCGACGAAGCGCGGTGTCGAGGCGACCCGAGTGACCGGGACGCCAGTCGACTTCCTCCTCGCCCCGGGACTGCTGGCACTCGCCGGACTCGCCGCGGGGTTCGCCGGACCGAGCCTCGAGCGGTGGTTTGGCGGCTACACCGAAACCCTGCCACCGGCGGCCCTCGAGCCGGCGCACCTCGCGCTCTGGCACGGCTGGGGGCCGGCGCTTGCGCTATCCGCCGGGGTCCTCGCGCTCGGCGCCGTCGTTGCGGTCGGGTCCATCCGGTCGACCCGGCGGGCGTTGCGTGCCGAGCCCGAGCGACGCTATGGCGCGCAGGACGTGTACAACGGCGTGCTGGCCGGGATCGACGTGCTCGCGGCACGGGCCACCGCCATGACGCAGCGCGGTTCGCTGCCGTTCTACCTCGCAGTCATCCTCGGGGTGTTCATCGCCGGCGTCGGTGTCGCACTCGCTATGAACCGCAGCTGGCCGGAGACCCTCCGTGCCTGGGACTCGCCCTGGCAGCTCGTCATCGCGGCCGTCATGATCACCAGTGCGATTGCCGCGACGCGGGCCGTGAAACGCTTCCAACTCGTCATCCTCGTCGGCGTCACCGGCTATGGGCTCGTCGTCCTCTTCGCGACGCTCGGGGCGCCGGACCTCGCCCTCACACAGGCGCTCGTCGAGCTCGTGACGCTGGTGGCGATGGTCCTGGTGCTGCGCCGACTGCCCGCCCGGCTCGGCGAGGCGAACGGCTCACGACGTCCCGTCCTCCGCGCGATCATCGGCGTCGGCTTCGGGGCCGTGATGGCGGTCGTCGCGGTCGTGGCCCTGGCGTCCCGACAGGAGCTCCCCGTCTCCGTCGACTGGCCGTACCTCGCCGAGACGGGCGGGCATGGTCTCAACGTCGTCAACGTCGCGCTCGTCGACCTGCGCGGCTGGGACACCATGGGGGAGCTGTCGGTGATCATCGCTGCCGCGACGGGGGTCGCGAGCCTCGTCTTCGTCTCCACCCGTGACGACACCCTCCCGCGGCTCACCCGCATCCAGATGATCCGCGAGGCGCGCGCGCAGCGGCTGCGGGCCGCCGACCCAGACATCGACGAGCGCGGCGCTTGGCTGCCCTCCGGCGTCCGGGTCGCCCAGCAGTTCCGCACCCTGACGCTCGAGGTGGTCGTGCGGTTCGCCTTCCACGCGATCGTCGTCATCTCGCTCTTCGTGCTGCTCGCGGGGCACAACGCGCCCGGCGGCGGCTTCGCGGCGGGGCTCATCGCCGGCATGGCGCTCGTCGCGAGGTACCTCGCCGGCGGTCGCCACGAGCTCGGCGCCGCGGCGCCCGTCGCCGCGGGTGTGCTGCTCGGCGCCGGCATGCTGCTGGCGGCCGGCACGGCGACCGTCCCGCTCATCTTCGGCGCCGACGCACTCACCTCGACCTGGTTCGCGATCGACCTCGGCGCGATCGGCACGATCGACTTCGTCACCTCGAGCGTCTTCGACATCGGCGTGTACCTCGTCGTCATCGGGCTCGTCCTCGACGTCCTGCGCAGTCTCGGCGCGGAGGTCGACCACCACGCCGACCAGCACGACGAGGCGGTGGCCAGTCGATGAATGCGTCACTCGCCCTCGTCGCCATCATGGCGGTGCTCTACGCCTGCGGCATCTACCTCATCCTGGAGCGCAGCCTCACCAGGGTGCTCGTCGGCTTCATCCTCGCTTCGAACGCGACGACGCTGCTGCTCATCATCGTCGCGGGCCCCGGCGGCTCGGCGCCGATCATCGGCGCGGACAGTGACACGGGCGGCTTCGCCGACCCGCTGCCACAGGCGCTCGTGCTCACCGCCATCGTCATCAGCTTCGGCGTGACCGCATTCCTCCTCGCGCTCATCTACCGGTCCTGGCGACTGGCGCACCAGGATGACGTCGCCGATGACCGCGACGATGTCGCCCTGCGCAGCGGCGCGCCCGCGGTGCGCAGCGAGGATGTCGACGACGAGAGCGAGGCGGCGGAGCTCGCGACCGAGTTCGGCGACGAGCCGCCCGAGGAGCCGTCCGGCACGGCGGGGGCGACCCAGCCGGGCGACCCCCCGCAGCCGGGCGAGCCGGCCCACGAGGGTGGGGAGCCGCGATGAACCTCCTCGTCCCGCTCGTCGTCCTCATCCCGTTGCTCGCCGCCGCGGTCGCGCTCGTCGCGGCCCGTCGACCCCTCGTGCAGCGGCTCATCACGGCCGTCGCGCTCACGGCCGTGCTCCTGCTCGGCATCGCCCTCGTGATCATCGTCGACGCCGTCGGTGCCCTCACCATGGAGGTCGGCGGCTGGGCCGCGCCATTCGGCATCGTCCTCGTCGTCGACCGGCTCGCCGCGCTCATGGTCGCCGTCTCGGCGCTCGTGCTCCTCGGCGTCTTCGTCTTCTCCGTCGGACAGGGTCTCGTCGACGGCGATGACGAGACGCCCGTGACGATCTTTTACCCGACGTATCTCATCCTTGGTGTCGGCGTCTTCACCGCATTCATCGCGGGGGACCTCTTCAATCTCTACGTCGGCTTCGAGATCCTCCTCGTCGCGAGCTACGTGCTCATCACCGTCGGGGGGACCGAGCCGCGGGTGCGCGCGGGCACCACCTACATCGTGGTGAGCCTCGTCTCCTCGCTCATGTTCCTCGGCTCCATCGCGATGATCTATGCGTCGCTCGGCACCGTCAACCTCGCGCACATCGCGCTGCGCATCGGTGAGATCCCGCCGGACATCCAGCTCATCCTGCACGTGATGCTGCTCATCGCGTTCGGGGTCAAGGCGGCGATCTTCCCGCTGTCCTTCTGGCTGCCCGACTCCTACCCGACCGCACCGGCCCCGGTCACCGCCGTCTTCGCCGGACTGCTGACCAAGGTCGGCATCTACGCGATCATGCGCACCGAGACCCTCATCTTCCCCGGACCGGAGCTCAATCCGGTGCTCATGATCGCCGCCCTCGCGTCGCTCGTGCTCGGCATCCTTGGTGCCGTCGCGCAGGCGGACATCAAGCGGATGCTGTCATTCATCCTCATCAGCCACATCGGCTACCTGCTGCTGGGCATCTCGCTCGGGACCACGATCGGGACGGCCGCGACGACCTACTACATCGTCCACCACATCGTCGTGCAGACGACCCTGTTCCTCGCGGTGGGCCTCATCGAGCGGGTCGGCGGCAGCACCTCGATCCTGCGGCTCGGCGGGCTCGTCAAGGTCGCCCCGGCCGTCGCGGTGCTGTTCTTCCTCGGTGTGCTCAACCTCGGCGGCATCCCGCCGTTCTCGGGGTTCCTCGGCAAGTACGCGCTCTTCGTCGCGACCGCGCAGCAGGGGGGCTGGCTTGGCTACACGCTGATTGCCGCGGGCGCCCTCGTCTCGCTGCTGACGCTCTACGTGCTCATGCGTGCCTGGACGCTCGCGTTCCTCAGGCCCGCTGAGCAGGTGGAGGGCTACGAATCGAACCTCATCGGCCGCATCGCGACCGCACCCGGCTCGACGCGGGTGAAGGCGGCCCGCCAGGTCCCGGCGCTCATGACGGGCGCGACGGTCGGCATGGTGATCGCGAGCATCGGGCTGACCGTCCTCGCCGGCCCGCTGTTTGCGATCTCCGACCGTGCGGGCGAAGGGCTCGAGACCCCGGAGCGATACATCGAGCTGGTGTTCCCCAACGGGAGCCCGGCTATCGACGGCACGGGGGTGGTGCCATGACCGAGCCAGGGGTGACTGAGTCGGGCGTGACTAACGTGCGGACGCGCGGCCGCGGGCCCGGCCGGTCGACCACGCGCCGGGAGTTGCTCTGGCGACTGTGGCAGCAGCTCCCGCTGCTCCTGCTCCTCGTCCCGCTGTGGATGGTGCTCTGGGGTGAGCTGTCGTGGCTGAGCTTCACGAGCGGCGTCGTTGTCGCATTCTTCGTGAGCATCGTGTTCTACCTCCCACCCGCCGAACTCTCCGGCCGGATCAACCCCTTCTGGTCGCTCGTGTTCTTCGGCTGGTTCCTCTACGAGGTCGCCGTCGGCTCGTGTCACGTCGCGTGGCTCGCATTCCGGCGACAGGGACTGCGTCGCAATGCGCTCGTCGCCGCACCGATGGCCACCGACAGCGACATCGTCACGACGCTCACCTCGCTCGTCATCACGCTCATCCCCGGGTCGGTCGTCGTCGAGATCGACCAGCCCGACACGGTGCTCTATCTGCATGCGATCGACATCGTCGACGAGGCCGAGGCCGAGCAGCTGCGCGCCAAGGTCCGGGCCATCGAGCGGGGCATCGTGCGGGCGATCGGGAGCCGGCAGGACCTCGAGGCGATCGCGAACCAGCGAGACCGGGAGGCGACGCCATGACCCTCTTCGAAATCCTCGGCCTCGCGGCCGGCGTGCTGTTTGCCGTATCCGCGGTGCTCGTCACCGTGCGCATGGTGCGCGGTCGCAGCGTGCTCGACCGCATGATCGCCTCCGACGTGCTGCTGACGACGGTCATCCTGGTGCTCGGCGCCGAGATGGTCATCAATGGACACACGGACAACCTCGTGCTGATGATCGTGCTGGCGGCGGTCGCGAGCTTCGCCGCGATCGCGGTCGCGCGCACCATCGCGAAACAGGATCACGAGCAGGAGCACGACCACGAGCAGGAGCACCCGTGATCCCGAGCGAACTCGACCTGGACTGGTGGCTTGACCTCGCGTCGCTGCTGCTCATCCTCGGTGCGGCCGTCCTCACGCTCGCGGCAGCCATTGGCCTGCTGCGCTTCCCCGACGCGATGGCGCGGCTGCACTCGGCGACGAAGCCGCAGATCCTCGGCCTGCTGCTGGTCATCATCGCGATCGCGCTGCAGGCACGGTCTTGGTCGACACTGCTGCTGCTCTCGCCGATCATCGTGCTGCAGATGCTGACCGCGCCGGTCGCCGCGCAGATGCTGTCCCGCGCCGCCTACCGGACGCGCAACTTCGTCGCCGAGCAAATCTCGATGGACGAGCTCGCCGACTCCGAGGTTGAGGTCCGCACCCAAGAGATCCCCCGCGTCGCACCACCGCGGGAGTCCTAGACTCGAGCGCATGCAGGACACTCCCGACATCAAGCCCCGCTCGCGCACCGTCACCGACGGGATCGAGGCGACCACCTCACGCGGGATGCTCCGTGCCGTCGGCATGGGGGATGCGGACTGGGACAAGCCGCAGATCGGCATCGCGTCCTCGTGGAACGAGATCACCCCCTGCAACCTCTCGCTCGACCGCCTCGCGCAGGCGGCGAAGGAGGGCGTCCACTCCGGCGGCGGCTACCCGCTGCAGTTCGGCACCATCTCCGTCTCGGACGGCATCTCGATGGGCCACGTCGGCATGCACTTCTCGCTCGTGAGCCGCGAGGTCATCGCGGACTCGGTCGAGGTCGTCATGGAGGCCGAACGGCTCGACGGCTCCGTGCTGCTGGCCGGTTGCGACAAGTCGATCCCCGGCATGCTCATGGCCGCCGCCCGGCTCGACCTCGCGAGCGTCTTCCTCTACGCGGGCTCGATCGCGCCAGGCTGGGTGCAGCTGTCCGACGGCACCGAGAAGGACATCACGATCATCGACTCCTTCGAGGCGGTCGGCGCGGTGAAGGCCGGCAAGATGTCGCTCGAGGATGCGAAGCGGATCGAATGCGCGTTTGCGCCGGGAGAGGGCGCCTGCGGTGGCATGTACACCGCCAACACGATGTCCTCCGTCGCGGAGGCCCTCGGCCTCGCGCTGCCGGGCTCGGCAAGCCCCGCAGCTGCTGACCGTCGTCGTGACTACTACGCGCACCGCTCCGGCGAAGCCGTCGTCGGCATGCTTGAGCGCGGGCACACCGCGCGTGACATCCTCAGCAAGGAGGCCTTCGAGAACGCGATCGCCGTCGGCATGGCGCTCGGCGGCTCGACGAACATCGTCCTCCACCTCCTCGCGATCGCCCGCGAGGCCGAGGTCGATCTCACCCTCGACGACTTCAACCGGATCGGCGCGAAGGTGCCGCACATCGGCGACCTCAAGCCCTTCGGCCGGTACGTCATGCACGACGTCGACCAGCGTGGCGGGATCCCCGTGCTCATGCGGGCGCTGTTGGAGGCGGGTCTCATCCACGGTGACGCGCTCACCGTCACGGGCAAGACCGTCGCCGAGAACCTCGCAGAGCTCGCGCCACCCGCGCTCGACGGCAAGGTGCTGCACACGCTTGACAACCCCATTCATGCCACCGGTGGCCTGACGATCCTGCACGGCTCGTTCGCCCCGGAGGGCGCCGTCGTCAAGACCGCGGGCTTCGACGCCGAAGTGTTCGAGGGGCCGGCGCGGGTCTTCGAGCGCGAACGGGCCGCGCTCGACGCGCTCACCGAGGGCTCGATCGAGCCCGGCTCGGTCGTCGTCATCCGCTACGAGGGCCCGAAGGGCGGGCCCGGCATGCGCGAGATGCTCGCGATCACGGCCGCGATCAAGGGCGCTGGTCTCGGCAGCGATGTGCTGCTCGTCACGGATGGTCGATTCTCCGGCGGGACGACGGGGCTGTGCATTGGACACATCGCACCCGAGGCCGTCGATGGCGGTCCCATCGCATTCGTGCGGGACGGGGACCCGATCCGCGTCGACGTCGCAGCGCGCTCGATCGATCTGCTCATCGATGAGGCGGAGCTCGCGGCACGGCGTGAGGGCTGGGCGCCGCTGCCGCCGCGCTACACCCGCGGCGTCCTCGGGAAGTACGCGAAGCTCGTGCGCTCGGCCTCGGAAGGCGCCGTCACCGGCTGAACGGGCGGCGCGGGTCGCCCCGATGCGACCGTCTCAGGTCCGTACGTACGTGGGCATCGCGGAACACGTACGTATTGCTATGATCGATGCATGAATACGCGGGTCACGCTCTCCGAGCTCCGGAGCGATCTGTACCGGCTCGCCGACCAGGTGCTCGACAGTGGCGAGCCGCTCGAGATCGCGCGGAAGGGCCGCACGCTGCGGCTCGTCGCCGACCCGATGGGCGACCGGCTGAGCCGGATCCAGCCGATCCCCGGCTTGATCGTGGGGGACCCTGACTCGCTCGCCGAGCTGGACTGGTCCGACGAATGGCGGTCTGAGGACGCCGGCTGATGAGCCTGCACCTCGATACGCATGTCGTCGTCTGGCTCGCCGCTGGGGAGGTGCACCGCATCCCGGCAGCGACGAGGGCGCGGTTGGCTGTTGAGCCACTGCGCGTGTCGCCGATGGTGAAGCTTGAGCTCGCGTACCTGCGCGAGATCGGACGAATCGCCGCAAGCCCCGACGAGATCCTCGCCGAGCTCGGCCGGAGCATCGGTCTTGCGACCGATGGCACCGCATTCATCGATGTCGTGGCGTCGGCGATGCACCTCGACTTCACCCGTGACGCCTTCGACCGGCTCATCCTCGCGCAGGCGATCACGGTCGACGCCCTGCTGGTGACCAAGGACGAGCGCATGCGCACGGCCGCCCCGCAGCACACGCTCTGGCACTGAGCAGCCGCGGAGAGCCACCCTGTCGCATGCAGTAGACTGGACGTCCGATAGACACCCGGGTGGCACAACCAGTCCTGGGCGCGTCCGGCCGCAAGCCCGACCGGACGAGTTCTCATCACTGCTGCGGCGCCATTCCGTCACCGAGCACTGATGCCCACTGTGCCATCCCAAGGAACCATTCCCATGTCGATCATTGACTCATCCCCGTTGAAGGCGGCCGCCCGCGGCAGCGAGATCCTCACCGGGTCTGGCGCGGTCCTGCGCACCCTCGAGCATCTCGGGGTCAAGGACGTCTTCGGGCTGCCCGGCGGCGCGATCATGCCGTTCTATGACGAGCTCATGGCCTCGACAACGATCCGGCACATCCTCGTGCGGCACGAGCAGGGGGCCGGCCACGCTGCGGAGGGCTACGCCGCGGCCTCGGGTGGCCTCGGCGTCGCGATCGCGACGAGTGGCCCCGGCGCGACGAACCTCGTGACGGCGATCGCCGACGCCTACATGGACTCGGTCCCGCTCCTAGCGATCACCGGACAGGTCTTCTCGACGGTCATGGGCACGGACGCGTTCCAGGAGGTCGACATCGTCGGCATCACGATGCCGATCACGAAGCACTCCTTCCTCGTGACGAAGCCCGAGGATGTGCCCGCGACGCTCGCCGCCGCCGCGCACATCGCGACGACCGGCCGCCCCGGTCCGGTGCTCGTGGACATCACCAAGGACGCGCAGCAGAACTCGGCGCCGTTCATCTGGCCGCCCAAGATCGACCTGCCCGGCTACCGCCCGGTGACGAAGGCGCACGGCAAGCAGGTCGTCGCAGCCGCGCAGCTCATCGCGGAGGCGAAGCGCCCCGTCATCTACGCCGGCGGCGGCGTCGGGCGCTCCAAGGCGTCCGAGGAGCTCGCCGAGTTCGCCCGGCTTGTCGGCGCCCCCGTCGTGACGACGCTCATGGCGCGCGGCGTCTTCCCCGACTCCGACCCGCTCCACCTCGGCATGCCGGGGATGCACGGTGCGGTGCCCGCGGTCCTCGCCTTCCAGGAGTCCGACCTCATCATCGCGCTTGGGGCGCGCTTCGACGACCGGGTCACCGGCAAGGTGAGCGAGTTCGCACCGCACGCGCAGGTCATCCACGTCGACATCGACCCCGCCGAGATCGGCAAGATCCGCGAGGCACAGGTGCCGATCGTCGGCGACCTCAAGGACGTGCTCGTCGATTTCATCGTCGCCGTGCGCGACGCATTCGCCGCGACACCGCCCGACTATCGCGCGTGGTGGGCCCGCCTCGAGCAGCTGCGCGAAACCTATCCGCTCGGCTACGAGGCGCCGACCGACGGCCAGCTGTCACCGCAGCACATCATCCAGCGCATCGGCGAGCTGACCGGGCCCGAGGCCATCTACGCCGCCGGCGTCGGTCAGCACCAGATGTGGGCGGCGCAATTCATCAAATACGAGCGCCCGAATGCGTGGCTCAACTCCGGCGGCGCCGGCACGATGGGCTACGGCGTGCCCGCCGCGATGGGGGCGAAGGTCGCCGAGCCGGATCGTGTCGTCTGGGCGATCGACGGCGACGGCTGCTTCCAGATGACGAATCAGGAGCTCGCGACCTGCACGATCAACAACATCCCGATCAAGGTCGCCATCATCAACAACTCCTCGCTCGGCATGGTCCGACAGTGGCAGACCCTCTTCTATGACGGTCGCCATTCCTTCACCGACCTCGAGACCGGCGGCGGCACCCGGATGATCCCCGACTTCGTGAAGCTCGCCGAGGCCTACGGGGCGCTCGCGATCCGGGTCACGAAGGAGGACGAGATCGACGCGGCCATCAAGCTCGCGCTCGAGACGAATGACCGTCCCGTCGTCATTGACTTCATCGTGTCGCGGGATGCCATGGTGTGGCCGATGGTCCCGCAGGGCACCGGCAACTCCGAAGTGCAGTACGCCCGCGATCACGCACCCGCGTGGGATGAGGACTGAGAGGCCGCAATGAGTCACGTGCTCAGCCTCCTCGTGGAGGACAAGCCGGGTCTGCTTACCCGGGTCGCGGGGTTGTTCGCCCGCCGCGGCTTCAACATCGAGTCGCTCGCGGTCGGCCGCAGCGAGATCGAGGGCCTGTCCCGGATCACGGTCGTCGTCGACGTCGAGGACACACCGCTCGAGCAAGTGACGAAGCAGCTCAACAAGCTGGTCAACGTCATCAAGGTCGTCGAGCTGGAGCCGAGCAGCTCGGTGCTGCGCGACCACGTCATGATCAAGGTCAAGGTCGACAACGTCACGCGCTCGCAGGTGCTTGAGGCGGTCGGCCTCTTCCGCGCGAACGTCGTCGATGTCGCAGCCGACGCCCTCGTCATCGAGGTCACCGGCGACCGGCAGAAGGTGCAGGCGCTGCTGCGTCTGCTTGAGCCGTACGGCATCAAGGAGCTGGCCCAGTCCGGTACGCTCGCCATCGGCCGCGGCCCCAAATCCATCACCGAACGCGTCTTTAAGAACTGAAGCAGAAAAGGATCACCTAGTGGCTGAGATCGTCTACGACAAGGATGCTGACCTCTCCCTTATCCAGGGCAAGAAGGTCGCCGTCATCGGGTACGGCTCGCAGGGGCACGCGCACGCGCTCAACCTCCGCGATTCCGGCGTCGAGGTCCGCATCGGGCTGAAGGCCGACTCGAAGTCCGTCGCGAAGGCGGAGGAGGCCGGGTTCACCGTCTCGACGACCGCGGACGCGGCGAAGTGGGCGGACGTCATCGTCATCCTCGCGCCGGACCAGCACCAGCGCGGGATCTACGCGGCCGACGTCAAGGGCAACCTCGAGGCGGGCAACGTGCTCCTCTTCGGCCACGGCTTCAACGTCCGCTACGGCTACATCGAGGCCCCCGCGGGTGTCGATGTCGTCCTCGTCGCGCCGAAGGCGCCGGGCCACACCGTCCGCCGCGAGTTCGTCGCGGGCCGCGGCATCCCGGACATCGTCGCCGTCGAGCAGGACGCGACCGGCACCGCCTGGGACCTCGCGTTCTCGTATGCGAAGGCGATCGGCGGCACTCGCGCCGGCGCGATCAAGACGACGTTCACGGAGGAGACCGAGACGGACCTCTTCGGTGAGCAGTCGGTCCTGTGTGGCTCGCTCGAGCAGCTCATCAAGTACGGCTTCGAGACGCTCACCGAGGCTGGCTACCAGCCGGAGATCGCCTACTTCGAGGTGCTGCACGAGCTCAAGCTCATCGTCGACCTCATCAACGAGGGGGGCATCGCGAAGATGAACTGGTCGATCTCTGACACCGCTGAGTACGGCGGCTATGTCTCCGGCCCGCGCATCATCGACGAGAGCGTCAAGGCGCGGATGCAGGACGTCCTCACCGACATCCAGTCCGGCGCGTTCGCGACTCGCTTCATCGGTGACCAGGACAGCGGGGCCGCCGAGTTCAAGCAGCTCCGCGCCGAGGCTGAGACGCACCCGATCGAGACGACCGGTCGCCAGCTCCGCGCCCTCTTCGCGTGGAAGCAGCAGGACGACGACTACGTCGACGGGTCCGCCGCCCGCTGAGTCGGTACTGATCGACGCGCTCCGCGCATTCCTTGAGTGAATGCGCGGAGCGCGTCGCTCCTCGGTGTCGCCGCCGCCTCGGCGCACCCCCGCGGGTTAGCCTGGGGCGGCCATGAGCAACGACGCCGCTTACCGCCACCGCGTCCTCAAGGGGGATGAGCGGCCGGCACAGCACGCCATCCCGCCGACCTCCGGGGGCAGGATCGCGGCTCGCGTGATCGGGTGGTCGATATTCGGCGTCGTGCTGCTCGCGATCATCGCGCTCGCCGTGCCGATCGTGCACGGCCTCTGGCTGGCACAGGATGCGCTCGACGCGCAGCGCGTGCGCGTGGCGGAGCTGAGTGATCGGCCGGTTGCCGATTGGGCCGAATCCGCGATTGCCGTCGACGTCCCGGAGGAGACGCCACTCGACCAGCTCCAGTACGTCGCCTCGCATAACAGTTATGTGCTCGAGCCGACCCCGCTCCAGCTCTTCGTCATCGACCTGGTCGAGCCCGGCACAGCCGACACGCTGCGCTACTCGCACCCGGATCTGACGACGCAGCTCGACAACGGGGTGCGCGCATTCGAGCTTGACCCTCGCAACACGGGTCGTCGATTCACGAACACCCACGTCCCGCTCGTCGCCAACCGCTCGAACGCCCCCGACTTCGCGCTCTCCCTCACCGAGCTCGCGAAGTGGTCGGCCGCGCACCCCGGCCACGCGCCGATCTTCCTCCACCTTGACCTCAAGGAGGACTACCGTTTCCTCGACCCGACGAGTGGCCCCTGGGATGCTGACGCGGTCGAGCGGCTCGACGAGGTCGTCGGCGAGGTGCTCGGCGACCGGCTCATCACGCCGAGCCAGCTCGACGAGCGCGTTGGCTGGCCGACGCTCGGCGAGTCCCGGGGCAAGTTCCTCGTGTACATCGACAACAGCCTCGACGCCGCCTACGAGGCACTCGGCGCGGCGGGATCGAACGTCTTCGTCGCGCGGGAGGACGGGACGACGCGGTTTGCGGTGCTGAACGATCCGACGGACCGGGAGGTCGCATTCATCGCGGCGACCGGTGTGATCGTGCGGACGCGGGCCGATGCGGACACCGTCATCGAGCCCGCCCGCCGGAGCGCCGCGCTCGACAGCGGGGCGAATCTCATCACGACCGACTACCCGCGCGGTGAGCCCGGCCCGAACGGCTACGTGGTGCAGTTCGACGGTGGCGCGACCGTGCGGCTGCGCCCGCCCCTGCCCGAGGCCGCGCTCGCCGCTGCTGCGGAGGCTGCCGCACAGGCCGCGGCGGACGCCGCTGCTGCTGGCGCCGAGGCCGCTGCCACCGAGGAACCCGCCCCCACCGAGTGACCAGTACGCTGGTGGGGCACCATTCCTCGCCGAATCGCAAAGGTCCCACGTGTCAAAGCCCGTCGTCGTCATCGCAGAACAGCTCTCCCCGGCCACCGTCGAGGCACTCGGACCGGACTTCGACATCCGGCAGGTCGACGGGACCGACCGCGCGGCGCTCTTCGCGGCACTGACCGAGGCGAGCGCGGTGGTCATCCGCTCCGCGACGCACATGGATGCTGAGGCGATCGCCGCGGCCCAGGTCCTCAAGGTCATTGCGCGCGCCGGCGTCGGGCTTGACAACGTCGACATCAAAGCCGCGACCGCGGCCGGGGTCATGGTCGTCAATGCCCCGACGTCGAACATCATCTCGGCGGCCGAGCTGACGATCGCGCACATCCTCAGCCTCGCCCGTCACCTGCCAGCCGCCCACGCGAGCCTTGCCGCGGGGGAGTGGAAGCGCTCCAAGTTCACCGGCACGGAGCTGTACGAGAAGACACTCGGCATCATCGGTCTCGGCCGCATCGGTGCGCTCATCGCGGAGCGGCTGCGCGCATTCGGCGTCGACATCATCGCGTACGACCCGTACATCGCGCCCGCGCGTGCGCAGCAGCTCGGTGCGCGCCTCGTCTCGCTCGAGGAGCTGCTGGCGGCCTCGGACTTCATCACGATCCATATGCCGAAGACCCCCGAGACGACGGGCATGATCAGCGCCGAACAGCTGGCGATGATGAAGCCGAGCGCCTTCATCGTCAATGTCGCCCGTGGCGGGCTCATCGACGAGGACGCGCTGGTCGAGGCGCTGACGACCGGAGTCATCGCCGGTGCGGGCATCGACGTCTTCACGACGGAGCCGCCGACCGACACGCGGCTCACCGCCCTGCCGAACGTCTCGGTCACGCCGCACCTCGGCGCCTCGACCGACGAGGCGCAGGAGAAGGCCGGTGTCGCGGTCGCTCGCTCCGTGAAGCTCGCCCTCGAGGGGGACCTGGTCCCCGATGCGGTGAATGTGGCTGGTGGCGTCATCGATCCATTCGTCCGGCCCGGCATCGCGCTCGTCGAGAAGCTCGGCCAGTTCTTCTCGGGCCTTGCTGACGGCCGCCTGCAGAGTCTCGAGGTCGATGTCCGCGGCGAGCTCGCGGCCTATGACGTGAGCGTGTACCGCCTTGCGGCGCTCAAGGGGTATTTCACGAACATCGTCAGCGACAACGTGTCCTATGTGAATGCGCCGCTGCTCGCGGAGCAGCGTGGCCTCGAGGTCTCCCTGACGACCGCCGAGCAGTCCGAGGGCTACCGCAACACGACGACGCTGCGCGGTGTGCTCGCCGACGGCAGCCAGATCGAGGTCGCCGGCACGCTGTCGGGGACGAAGATGGTGGAGAAGATCGTCGGCATCAACGGCTACGAGATCGAGGCCACGATCGCGAAGCACCACCTCGTCATGGGGTACGACGACAAGCCGGGGATCATCGCGACCTACGGTGCAGCGCTCGCGAAGGAGGGCATCAACATCGATGCGCTGTCGGTCGCCCGCGGCCGTGACGGCGCGGAAGCGCTCGCGATCATCACCGTGTCGGCGGTGGTGCCGGAGGCCGTCCTCGCCGAGTTGCAGCAGCAAATCGGGGCCAGCCTGCTGCACGAAATCGACATCGTCGAAAGCTGAGCACCCCTCATGTCCCCCGAAAGGGTGACAGTGAGGGTGATTTTCCGCTAGCCTCAGGACGAAGCATGTGGATGGGGGCCCTGTCATGACGATTTCCGGTGTCCGTGCGAGTCATGGAGGCGACCGCGGCTCAGGCGGCCGTATCGCGACGGGCTTGCTCGCCTTCGCCATCGGGCTGACCGGCGCGGTCGCGGTCGCGGCACCAGCAGCGGCGGTGCCGGCACCCGACATCATCGTCACGCAGGGCGACATCGGGACGAGTCCCGAGGCGACATGGGTGGCCGACTCGAGCGACGCGGCGTGGATCGTGACGGATGCCGGTCGGGACGTCCTCGGGCTCGATGGATCGGTGATACATCGCCTGGGGGCGCAAACCTATCCCCTGATCGACAACACGCTCAGCGCGGGCCTCGGCTGGATGAGCTTCTTCTCAGGCGCCACGAGTGGCGAGGTCGACCCCGCCACCGGCGAGGAGATCCCCACCACCGGCGTCGGACTGGTCGAAGCCACGCTCGACGGTCCGAGCCGGCTCTGGCTCGATGTCGAGATCGCGTTCGGCGACACCGCCGCCGAGACCGACCTGGCCTACGTGAGCTGCGAGCTCCCGGTGGGCGACGACTGGAAGGTCATCGACCTGAACGACTGCTCAAGCATCGATGACGACCTGAATGCTCGTTGGATCGTGACCGAGCCGTGGACATTCGAGGACCCCTGGCTCGGCGAGCATACCTACGCCGCGGGTGATCACCTCAACGTCATGAACGGCGGGCCCGGATATGCGGCGGTCTCCGGCATCGGCCTCCGCACTGAGGGTGGGCCGGTCCAGATCGCGACGATGACGCTGCGCGATCAGGTCGTCGGTTTCGAGGTCACACCGTCGCTCCACGTCGACCCGTATTTCACGGCTGGTGACAAGTACCAGGGGATCGGTGTCGATCTGAAGGCGACGAATGTCACCGACGCGACCGAGGTGCGGGTCACCGTGCACCGGGCGCTCGGTGGCGATGTGGTCAAGACGAGCAGGGCCGGCGTCCTCGACACCGTGAACGCCGGCGGGACCGTCACGGCGCCGATCGTCGTGCAGCCCGGCACCTACAACGAGGCTGGCAGTGGGTCCTGGTGGCCCGCCACCGCGGGAGGTGCCACCCCAGTGTGGACCCCGGAGACGCTGCCGACCGGGGTGACCGTGGAGCTGCTCCGCGGCGAGGAGGTCATCGTCGAGCGAACCGTGGCGAGTATCGGCACGAGCATTGCGACACTCGCGGACGTGATGCCGGCAGCGCCGCGATTCACCACTCCGACCGCGACGTTCCGCGACGCGGCGAACTACACGGGGATCGCGGTCGACATCCGAGTCGACGGTTTCCGTGATGCCGAGCAGGTCATCGTGCAGGTCGACCGTGCCGACGGCCAGCCCGTCGTGAAGCGGAGCAAGTGGGCGGCGGCTGCCGCCCTGAACACGGGCCAGCCGAAGGCGCTCACCGCGCCGATCGTGATCCAGCCGGGCACGTACGACGAAGCAGGCAGCTCAAGCTGGCTCAAGCCTGTTGCCGTGTGGACGCCGACCTCCATGCCGACGTCCGTGACGGTGACCATCACGCGCACGTACGGGCCCGACCTGGTGACGACATTGCCGATCAGCGGTTCATCTGTGGGCGTGCTCCCCACGGAGACCCCGACGGCGCCGATCGTCGTCGAGATCCCGACCGATGTCCCGACCTACGAGGTCGAGGTGCCGACCGATGCGGAAGACGTCAAGCTCAAGCTCGGCGCCCCCGTGGTCACGCCGGAGAAGGCCGAGATCACGGTCCCGGTCGAGGTCGTCGTCTCGACGGAGGTCGGGGCGAACCTCACCATCGCGGCCAACACCACGGCGAGTTCGACCGACACCACCTGGGACGGGGTCATACAGTTGCCGAAGAGGAGGACCGACGTGGTCGTGCCAGCCGCGACCGGCCAGACCACCACGGTCGGGGTCGCAATCGAGCTCGGCTCGCCGACCGCGCGCATCGACTTCGACAGCCCGGTGAAGCTCGTGCTCGCCGGCCAGGCCGGCAAGCGGGCCGGCTATGTGCAAGGTGGCACGTTCCATGCGATCGACGACGCCTGTGCGCTCCCTGCCCCGGGTGGGCTGATCGACGGCGAATGCTGGGTCAACGAGGGCGGCGACCTCGTGATCTGGACGACGCACTTCACCACGTTCGTCTCCTACACCTCGGCCGCGACGCCGGACGGCGGTGGCGGCTCCGGTGGCGGTGGCTCGGGCTCCGGCTCGAGCGGCAGCTCCTCCAGCGGCGCTGGCTCGTCCGGCATCACGGTCGTCCTCCCTTCGACGGCACCGACCACCGCGCCGACGGCGAAGCCGACGACCCGCGCCACGACGCCGCCGAAGGCGGCCCCCGCCCCGAAGCCGGCGCCGACCGAGGATGCTGACGTGGCCGAGGCTGCTGGAGGCGAATCCGCGGGTGGCTTCGACCCGGTGTGGCTCGTCATCATCCTCGTCCCACTCGGGATCCTCGTCATCGGTGGTGCCGCCTACGGGATGGTCCGAGCCAGGCGGAGCTGACCGGGCATTACCGCCAGAGCGCGCGAGTACGCTTGAGGACATGTCTCGAACGCTCCAGCTCGCGGTGATCCCCGGCGACGGGATCGGTCCGGAAGTCATCACGGAGGCGCTCAAGGCACTCGAGGCGGCGACGACGGGCGGGGACGTCGCATTCGTCCAGACGCAGTTCCGCCTCGGTGCCGACCGGTATCTCGAGGATGGGCAGGTCCTCCCGCTCGACGACTTCGAGCGGATCAAGGCGAGCGACGCGATCCTCTTCGGCGCGGTCGGCGGGGTGCCCGGTGACCCGCGGCTCGCCGCGGCCAACATCGAGCGCGGGCTCCTCCTGGAGCTGCGCTTCGCGCTCGACCACTACGTCAATCTGCGCCCGACCCGCATCGTGCCGGGGGTGGTCTCGCCGCTCGCGCAGCACGGCGACGTCGACTTCGTCGTCGTCCGCGAGGGCACCGAGGGCCCGTACGTCGGCAACGGCGGGGCGATCCGACGCGGCACGCCGCACGAGGTGGCGAACGAGACGAGCGTGAACACCGCATTCGGCGTCGAACGTGTCGTCCGCGACGCCTTCGCGCGTGCCGCCCGCCGCCGCGGCAAGCTCACCCTGGTGCACAAGACGAATGTCCTCGTCCACGCTGGCGGACTGTGGCAGCGCATCGTGGGCGAGGTCGCCGCCGAGTTCCCCACGGTCCAGGTCGACTACATGCATGTCGATGCGGCGACGATCTTCATGGTCACCGATCCTGCTAGATTCGACGTCATCGTCACCGACAACCTGTTCGGCGACATCCTCACCGACCTGGCCGGCGCAATCAGCGGCGGCATCGGTCTGGCGGCCTCGGGGAACATCAACCCGGACGGCACCTTTCCCTCGATGTTCGAGCCGGTCCACGGCTCCGCGCCGGACATCGCGGGCACCGGCAAGGCCGACCCCACCGCGGCGATCCTGTCCGCGGCACTCCTCCTCGAGCACGTCGGGGTGCCGGAGGCGGCGGGCCGGATCGTCAGCGCCGTCGACGCTGATCTTGCCGCCCGCGGCGAGGCATCGCGCACGACCACCGAGGTGGGCGACGCGATCGTCGCCCGGATATGAACCACCCGGTGCCGCCACCTGACGGCGCCGGATCCCACCCCTAGGAACCCTGATGCAGAATCTGCTCGCCACGCAGCCCCTTGAGTTCGCTCGCACGCCGCACCCCTCGCCACGCGGTGAGGACGACCTCTCGGCGATCCTCAAGGCCCCCGGTTTCGGGGAGGTCTTCACTGACCACATGGTCAGCATCCACTGGAAGGGCGACTGGCACCGGGCCAAGGTCGAACCATACGGCCCCATCCAGCTCGACCCCGCGGCGGCGGTCCTGCATTACGGGCAGGAGATCTTCGAGGGGCTCAAGGCGTACCGGCACGAGGACGGCTCGATCTGGACCTTCCGTCCAGAGGCGAATGCCGCGCGCTTCCAACACTCGGCACGCCGGATGGCACTGCCCGAGCTGCCGACGGACGTCTTCATCGAGTCGATCCGGCAGCTCGTCACGGTCGATGCCCGCTGGGTGCCAAGCGGCGGGGAGACGTCGCTGTACCTGAGGCCGTTCATGTTTGCGGCCGAGGCCTTCCTCGGCGTGCGCTCAGCGCGGAAGGCGTACTACTACCTCATCGCCTCGCCGGCCGGTCCCTATTTCAAGTCCGGGCCCGCCCCCGTGCGCATCTGGCTGTCGACCGACCACGCCCGCGCCGCGAAAGGCGGGACCGGCACGGCCAAGACCGGCGGCAACTACGCGGCCTCACTCCTCCCGCAGGAGGAGGCGTACGCACAGGGCTGCCAGCAGGTGCTCTTCCTCGACGCCGAGCACGGCCGCTACCTCGAGGAGCTCGGCGGCATGAACATCGTGCTCGTCACGGCCGACGGCACCCTGCTCACCCCGGACTCCGACACGATCCTCGCCGGGATCACGCGCGACTCGATCCTGCAGCTCGCGGCGGACCGCGGTCACCGCATCGAGCGGCGGCCGGTGTCGCTCGAGGAGTGGCGCGAGGGCGCGGCGAGCGGCGAGATCGTGGAGGCGTTCGCGTGTGGCACCGCCGCGGTGCTCACCCCGATCGGGCAGCTCAAATCGGCCGACTTCACGATCGGCTCGGACGATGCCGCGCCGGGGGAGCTGTCGATGGCGCTGCGCCAGGAGCTCACCGACATCCAGTACGGTCGCGCCGAGGACCGTCATGGCTGGCTGACGAGGCTTGCGTGAAGCTCGCACGGTTCACGACGGGCGACGACCCGCGATACGGCATCATCGACGAGGATTCGCTCGTCGTGCTCAAGGGACACCCGCTCGTCCACGGGTTCGACCCGACGGGGGAGCGCGTCGCGCTCGACGATGCCCGGTTGCTCGCACCGGTCATCCCCTCGAAGGTCGTCTGCGTTGGCATGAACTACGCGGACCACAAGGCGGAGCTCGCCTTCGCGAACGAGTCACCCGACTCCCCGCTGCTCTTCCTCAAGCCGAACACGGCGGTCGTCGGCCCGGGCGATCCCATCCGCATTCCTCCCGTCGAGGGCCGGATCGTGCACGAGGGCGAGCTCGCCGTCGTCATCGGCCGGGTCGCGAAGCAGATCCGCAAGGAGGACTGGCGGGACTACGTCTTTGGCTACACGATCGCCAACGACGTCTCGGCGCGCGACCAGATGTTTGCCGACGGCCAGTGGGCGAGGGCGAAGGGCTACGACACCTTCTGCCCGGTCGGCCCGTGGATCGAGACCGAGCTCGATCCGGCAGCGGGCCTCGAGATCCAGACCTATGTCGACGACGAGCCGCGCCGCCACGGCAACACCTCGCAGATGATCTTCGATGTGCCCGCGATCCTCGCGGCCGCCGCCGACGTCTGGACGCTCCTGCCGGGCGACCTGGTCATCACGGGCACCCCCGCCGGGCTCGGCGGGTTCAAGGCGGGTCAGCAGGTCCATATCGACATCGAGGGGATCGGGCGGCTGTCGAACCCGGCGCTGCCGCGCGACTGAGTCGTTTCCACGGGTCGGCGCCCGACGCGGTTGTCCACAAACCGCAGCTGCTCGCGAGCGCGGCCCCGCGCATTCCTGCCATTCTCCCGGGATGAATGCGCAACTCCCCAACGCAGCCGAGCTCGCCGACTTGCCCCTCGCCGACGACGCAGCGGTGCTCGAGCGCGTCGCGACCGTCCTCCGATCCGCCTCCCGGCGCCAGGTGTGGCTGCTCCTGCTCGACGATCGCCGCTGCCAGCTCCCGACGCTCATCCCGATGGACCTCCCGCCGCGACCGGACGACGATGCGGCGTCCGCATTCGCCCCGATGCTCGGCGCACTGCTGAGCCTCGCGGACGTCGCGCACCTCATCCTCGTCTACGAGCGGCCAGGGCCGGCCACGCCGAGTCGGGACGATCTCGCCTGGCTCGCGGCCTTCGCCGAGGCGATCGAGCCCGCGGCCGGGTCCGTGCTCGGGTTGTGCTTCGCGACGGACCCCGGAGTACGGCGCTGGGAACTGCATCATGATGCTGTCGATATTGATGCAATGATGCAAGACTGGCCGGATGAGGACGACGATCACCCTGACGCCGGAGGCGCAGCAGCTCGTGGAGCAGGCGATGCGTGAGCGTGGTGCCTCGTTCAAAGACGTGGTGAACGAGGCACTCGTGCAGGCACTGCGTCCGCCGGTTGTCGAGGAGCCGTTCGTCCAGCGGACATTTAATCTCGGCTGGTCCCTCACGAAGGATCAGATGCGCGAGCTCGATGAGCGGGACGAGCTCGAAAAATACCTCCGACTCCAGCGGCAGTGGACCGACGAGCATGCGGCTGATCGACACTGACGTGCTCGTCGTCGCCGTCAACGAGGGCGATGAGCGGCATGAGGGCGCCAAGACCTACCTCGAGCGAGTGCTCAACAGCGGCGAGGGGGTCCTCATCGCTCCAGCCAGTATCGTGGGATTCGTCCGCACCATCACCAAGCGGATCGCTGGTTTGCCCGGGCTGTCGACGGGGTTGGCCTTCGAACTCGCCGATGAGTGGCTTCGTCGTTCGACCGTGCAGATCCCGACCCCGGATGCCCGCCACTTCTCGCGGGTTCGCGAACTGCTCGATGCCGCTGGCGCCGGTGGCAGGCACGTCGACGACGCGCATCTCGCGGCCCTCGCGCTCCGATATGGTGCGACCATCGTGTCCTTCGACCGGGGGTTCGCAAGATTTCCCGGCATCAAATGGGAGCACCCCGCGGCCTGAGCTCGGGACCGGGCCCGACGCCTAGGATTGACGCGCCATGACTGCCGACGAGACCGCTCCCGCCCCGCTGCCCTTCACGACCGCGACCGGCGCCGACGTCAAGGTGCGATTCTGCCCGAGCCCGACCGGCACGCCCCACGTCGGCATGGTGCGTACCGCGCTCTTCAACTGGGCCTATGCGCGTCACCACGGCGGCAAGCTCGTCTTCCGTGTCGAGGACACCGACGCGGCGCGCGACAGTGAGGAGAGCTACCAGCAGCTCCTCGACGCGCTCGGCTGGCTCGGCATCGACTGGGACGAGGGGGTCGAGGTCGGTGGCGAGGCCGGCCCGTACCGGCAGTCGCAGCGCGGTGCGATCTACCGCGACATCATCGAGCGGCTGCTCGAGGCAGGGCTCCTCTACGAGTCGTTCGTGACCGCCGAGGAGATGGAGGCGCGCAACCGCGAACTCGGCCGCGACCCGCGCCAGGGCTATGACAATTTCGAGCGCGACCTCACCGAGGAGCAGCGGGCCGCGTACCGGACCGAGGGGCGCGAGCCGTCACTGCGACTGCGGGTGCCGGACCGCGCATTCACCATCAATGACCTCATCCGCGGGGAGATCACGTTCCCCGCGGGCTCGTTCACCGACTTCGTCGTGGTGCGGCCAAACGGCGCGCCGCTCTACACCTTCGTCAACCCCGTCGACGACGCGCTCATGGGCATCACGCACGTGCTACGCGGCGAGGACATCCTGTCGTCGACGCCGCGACAGCTCGCCCTCTATCTCGCGCTCATCGAGATCGGGGTGACCGACGCGATCCCGCAGTACGCGCACATGCCGCTCGTACTCGGGGAGGGGTCGAAGAAGCTGTCGAAGCGCGACCCCGAGTCGAGCCTGTTCGCCCACCGCGACCGTGGTTTCATCCCTGAGGGGCTGCTCAACTACCTCGCGCTGCTCGGCTGGTCGATCGCGCCCGATCGGGACATCTTCACGCAGGACGAGCTCGTGGCCGCCTTCGACATCCGGGACGTCAACCCGAATCCGGCCCGCTTCGACCAGAAGAAGGCGGACGCCATCAACGGCGACCACATCCGGATGCTTGACCCGGAGGATTTCGCTCGGCGCATTATCCCCCACCTCACCCGTGCGGTCGACGGGCCGGAGGAGCTCGAGCTGCTGCGCGCCGCGGCGCCCCTCATCCAAGAGCGGATCACCGTGCTCTCCGAGGCGCGCGACATGCTCGACTTCCTCTTCGTCGAGGAGGACGAATTCGCGGTCCAGCCGGAGGCGTTGCCGGCGGCGAAAGACCTGGTCGCCTACCGAGCCGTCCTCGATGCGGCCCTGCCCGCGCTCGAGGCGCTCGCTTCTTGGCGCACGGCCTCGATCGAGGAGGCGCTGCGTGCGGCGCTGCTCGCCGGCGAGGACGAGGGCGGCCTCGGGCTGAAGCCGCGTACCGCATTCGCCCCCCTACGGGCCGCGGTGTCGGGGCGCCGGGTGAGCCCGCCGCTCTTCGAGTCGATGGAGCTCCTCGGTCGTCCGGCGACCCTCGACCGGATTGATCGGCTGCGCACACAGCTCGCCTGAGCATTCGCACCGCCACGCGGTCCGAGGCTTCCGTCACGGCCCGGTTCGGCATAGCGTCGAGGTATGAGTGACACCAGCGCGAGCAGTGGGGACCGGATCGTCGTCGGGGTGGATGGCTCGGGGCCGTCGATTGCGGCACTGCGCCGGGCGGCGAAGATCGCGGAGCTCATCGACGGCACGGTCGAGGCGGTGACGACTTGGGAGTACCCGGTCATGGCGGACGCCTTCGCCGTGTCGACGGGCTGGTCGCCGGAGAAGGATGCTGACGAGATCCTGCAGCGGGCGCTCAACGAGGCGTTCCCTGACGGGGTGCCGGTCACCGTCCATGCGGTCACCGAGATGGGGCAGGCGGCACGGGTGCTCATCGAACGCAGCGAGGGCGCGCACCTCCTCGTCCTCGGCAGCCGCGGCCACGGCGGCTTCGCCGGGCTGCTGCTCGGCTCCGTCAGTGCGACGTGCGCGGCGCACGCGAAGTGCGCGGTCCTCATCCTGCACGGCGACGAGCCGGAGGACGCGCGGCCGGAGGTCTAGGGCGAGCGCAGCGCTGGGTTGGCGATGCATTGGCGTGGAGGAATGCGTGGGGGTCTGGTCCCCTCGGATGTCTTGCTAGACTGGGTCGTCGGTTTCCGTGAACGGTACGTGCACGTGTCCGCGCATCGGACGGGAAACCCCCTTGGGGTATGGTGTAATTGGCAACACGGCTGATTCTGGTTCAGTTGTTCTTGGTTCGAGTCCAGGTACCCCAGCCAGTAAAGACCTGATCAGAGGCTCGTTTCGAGATGATCGAGACGGGAGCCTGACCCGCTTTTCCGGACACCAACCTTGAGGCGATGATCGTCTCGGAAGGAGTCCGTGTAATGCCTGCTGCTCACCCGCCGGAGTTTCGGCGTCGTGCCCTTGACCTCGTTGCGCAGGGCAACCCCGTCGGCCAGACGGCTCGTGATCTTGGGATCAGCGAGTCGTGTCTGCGGAACTGGATGAACCGGGACGCGATCGACTCCGGCCGCAAGGCCGGCGTCACCACTGACGAGCACAAGGAGTTGGTCGAGTTGCGTCGCCGCAACCGCGTGCTGGAGATGGAGATCGAGATCCTCAAGCGTGCGTCGGTGAACTCAACCCGTCAGCGCAACACCATCGATGATCATCTCGGAGGTGTGGTGTGGCGAAGATCGGGAGACCGGGGTTGCCGTCGGATCGGCGGCAGCAGGTATGGGAGCTGTGGAGGAC